>JAEIGA010006967.1_pt1 | contig 17190 bp, 14 predicted proteins | sample 9270691 | NCBI WGS metagenome assembly JAEIGA01 (sample SAMN17057246, study PRJNA624740) | gut metagenome | biome: biome; isolation source: fecal sample | host: Bos grunniens | place: China: Xizang | collected 2019 | reverse complement strand
GTTAATGATAATAAAATACCTGGTTTTATGTACGGTAGAATTATTGTGCATTAAGTATAATGGAAGGCATTTGTTTTTAGATTAAGCTTGCTTCAAAATATGAAATATAAAATCTATTGTGATGGGGCGATTTCTCCAAGTTTGAATACAGGAAAAATCGCCTCATCATTTTAACTATAATATATAGCTACACACTATTTAACATAATATATATTATACTTAAATTAACACATGATAATATAGCAAGAGTATAATATATTTTTCAAACTAATTTATTCAGCAATCATATTAGAATTTAAACGCTGTCTTACAGCTTCATACATCATAATACCGGCTGCGACTGATACATTTAATGAGCCAATACTTCCAATTAAAGGAATTGCTGTTAAATTATCACACAATCTCAAAACCTCATCAGAAATTCCTTTGTCCTCAGCACCCATAACAATCGCTGTAGGAACAGTAAAATCTGCATCAGTATATATTTCATTTCCTTTTTCAGTAGCTCCTACAATATTAAAGCCACATTCTTTTAAATATCTTACTGCATCAATTATTTTTATCTCTCTACATATTGGAATATGCAATAATGCACCGGCAGATGTTTTTACTGCATCTGCATTTACAGAAACACTATTTCGTTCAGGTATAACAATTGTATTGACTCCTGCACACTCTGCTGTACGAGCAATGGCACCAAAATTACGTGTATCTGTAATGCCATCAAGTAAAACTACTAACGGAACTATGCCATCTTCATATAATGTTGGCACAATTTGTTCAAGTTTAAAGTATGTAACCGGAGATAATAAAGCGACGACACCTTGATGGTTTTTCATTGTGATGCGATTCAATTTCTCCATTGGAACTCGTTGAGTCAAAATGCCATATTCCTTTATCTTGGCAAATAATTCTCTTGCCAATTCACCATTTAAATCCTTTTTAATCAAGATTTTATCTATCGTCTTGCCGGATTCTATTGCTTCAATTACAGCTCTTATGCCAAATATAAAATCATTTTTATTCATAATCTATTGCTTTAAAAGTGATTGAGCATTCAGAATTGCTGCTTCATCTATTTGTGAGCCACTAAGCATTACAGCCAACTCCATAACTCTTTCTTTTTCTGTTAATTGTATTATATTTGTTGTTGTCGTATTTTCGTCATCAGATTTATACACCTTATAGTGGTACAATCCTTTTGATGCAACTTGGGGTAAATGAGTAATTGTTATTACTTGAATATTAGATGAAATTCGTCTCATCATCTCTCCCATTCTATCTGCAATATCCCCGGAAACACCTGTATCTATTTCATCAAAAATTATTGTAGGCATTTGCATTTTACTTCCTACAATACTTTTTACACATAACATTATTCGCGACATCTCACCTCCTGACGCAACCTTTGAAATTGGTTGCATTTCCTGATTTTTATTAAATGTCGATATAAATTCCACATTATCTTGCCCGTCAAAGCCCATTTTACCTTGAGACATCACAACAGAGAATTTAATATTCTGCATACCCAAATGCTTTGCTTCTGACATTAATTCCTCGGAAAATCTACTTGCTGCTATTTTTCTTGTTTCTGTTAAAATATTAGCCAACTCCTTTAATTTGACTCCTTCGTTCTTAAGTTCTTTTTCTAATTCTGTCAAATCTTCATCAGAAGTATTAATTTCAGAAAGTTGACGTTCGATTTCCTCTTTTATACCCAACAATTTATCTGAATCCTCTACTTTAAAGCGACGATTGATCTCATAGATATTGTTCAGTCTTGAGTCAATTTTAGCAATCAATGTAGGATCGTAATTTATTCCGGATAGGCAATCCGAAAATGTTTCTGATATATCCTTTAACTCAAACAGCACACTTTCTATCCTATGTTTTATATCACTATCAGCACTGACAATTTCAGGATTAAGCTTATTGACCGATGTCTTTACTGCGTTCAATTGCGATATAATAGAATTATCATTATCCTTAAGTGTCGATGTGATAAATCCTAACTCATCTTTTATGGATTCAGCATTACTGAGAATTTCCAATTTACTTTCCAAGTCTCTCTGCTCACCCATTTTAGGATTCAATCGATTTAACTGATCGAATTGAAACTTTAGGAACTCTTCATTTTCACGACTTGAAGATATTTGAGACTTAATTTTTAATATCTTGTTTCTAAGCTCAACATACTTTTTGAACTGTGTTTTATACATAACAAGTTCATCATGATTTTCAGCAATGGAGTCAATTATTTTTAATTGATACTTAGAATCTGATATTAGCTGATTTTGATGTTGAGAATGTATATCGACAAGCTTTATTGCAAGTTCCTTTAGTACTTGTAAACTAACCGGAGTGTCATTAATAAAAGCTCTTGATCTTCCTATTGTAGATAATTCTCTTCTGAGTATTATTTGCGAATCATCGATATCTAAATCATGTGAGACACAAAATTGTTTTACTTCTTCAATTTCCGATACATCAAAAATTGCTTCTATAATTGATTTCTTTCCCAAATTACCAATAGAACTTGTATCTGCTCTCTCACCGAGAATCATAGATAAAGCGCCTAAAATGATGGATTTACCGGCTCCGGTCTCTCCCGTTATTATCGACAGACCATGATGAAATTCAATCTCAATATGATTTATCAATGCATAATTGTTAATGGATAATTTACTTAACATAAACCATCATTTATTAGCAGTTTCAGGATCTTTTATTTTGTTTAACCTATCGTTTTCAGTCGGATAGACTGGCTTCAAAATTTCATACACTTGATCTTTTTCAGAACTTCCGGCCATAGAATAGATGTTTACCAATTCATCTAATTTTGCATCTTTAAACATAGACAATGCCACAGACATTGGCGCAACATCATATATTTTTTTTATTTCTTCCAATGATTCTGTAATCATAGCTCTGCCTTTGTCCGGACTTGTTGCCATTTCATCAAGACCCTTGCGATGATAATTGTAGATTAGAGTCCTAATACCTTTAGTGTTTCCATCTGTGTATGCACTTAACACCGCACTCCTATTTTTACTATCTTCAAATGCTTTCCAACCTACTTCTCCACTTGATTGAGCCATTTGGACTATTGATGCAGCCTTGTCGTAGTAAGCTTGTCCTCCATTTAATGAGAAACTATCAAAATCTAAAGCAAGAAATAGATAGGCATAGAAATTTAGTATTGCTGTAAGATTACTCTCCATTGAATTTTCACTAAATATCAGTGGTTCATTCTCTTGATAATCAAATTCAACTTTAGTATCTCTAAAATTCAGCAATGTTGTGGTATAAGAACTATTATAAACCGGACGAGACAACTGCACTTGAATATCTCCTTTAAATTTATCTCCATCTCGTTCATTAACGGTGAGAAAAAATCGGCAATCAATTTTTTCATTTACTGAAAATTGTGCATTTGTCCATTTATGAGTATTAAAATATTCAGTTATTGCTTCTTGCAATGTTGTAAACACTGACTTGTCAGTGCCTTCAATCTTGCTTGAATTTACTTCTACTTGGCAATTTAGTTCTTGCGCATTAGAAGCCTTTATGCCGAATATCAGCATGATGAACACAATAAAATATTTTAAATGCTCAATATTCATTCCTTAAATCAATTATTTAATATTGTATCGATAATATCCTTTGCAACTTCTTGTTTAAGTTTTGCCTCAAATGGAATTTCTTGACCCTTTACACTTATAAGTGTAACTTTATTTGTGTCTTTTTGAAACCCGGCTTCTTTGTCCTTCAACGAATTAAGCACAATCCAATCAAGATTTTTATTCATAATTTTTCTGATTGCATTTTCTCTTTCGTTATCTGTTTCAAGAGCAAAACCCACTAAAAGTTGATTTTGTGTTTTTAATTTTCCAAGTGTAGCCGCTATATCAGGATTTTTAACCAATTCGATTGTGATAGTATCAGTTTTTTCTCTCTTGATTTTACTATCATAATAGTCTTTAGGAGCATAGTCTGCTACAGCTGCACATAGAATAGCAATATCACATTCATCAAAATGTTCTTTGCATTGTTCGCACATCTCTTTTGCGCTGACAACATCTATCCTATTTATCCTTTCATTTGATATTTTCAAACCAACAGGACCTGCAACTAATGTAACCAAAGCTCCACGTTTAGCACATTCCTCAGCTAAGGCAAAGCCCATCTTTCCACTTGAATAGTTACCGATAAAACGTACCGGATCAATATTTTCGTATGTTGGTCCCGCAGTTATTAACACTTTTTTACCTATTAAATCTTGCTGACATGCAAAATATTGCTCAATTGATTTTAGAATATTTTCAGGCTCTTCCATACGGCCTTTACCCACCAAATGACTTGCCAACTCCCCTGCTCCCGGCTCAATTATCGAAACACCATCAGATTTGAGTGTATCTATATTTCGCTGAGTTGATGGGTGTTTCCACATATCCAAGTCCATTGCAGGTGCAACAAACACTTTAGACTTAGAGCTTAAATAAGTGGTTATAAGCATATTATCAGCAACTCCATTTGCCATCTTTGCTAATGTAGATGCAGTTGCCGGAGCTATTATCATAGCATCTGCCCACAGACCTAAATCTACATGACTATGCCATTCACCCGTATTTGCCGTAAAGAATTCACTGATAACAGGTTTTCCACTCAAAGAAGAAAGAGTGACCGGAGTAATAAATTCCTTGCCATTAGGAGTGATTATTACTTGTACTTCTGCTCCTGCTTTTATCAACAATCGTAATAAATAAACAGACTTATATGCTGCTATTCCGCCCGATATTCCAAGTATAATATGTTTGCCTTTAAGCATAGGGTAAATTATTTTTTGCTGAATTCTATCTTCAATTTTGTTAGAACATCCTTAGTGTTTTGTGTAAAATCGCCTTGGAGCATCCATCCATAATAGCCTGCATCACTATTAAGGACTTCTTCCACCTTATGTCCTTTATACTTACCAAAATTAAAGATAGGAATGCCATTCTCATCTTTAATAATTCTTCCGGCAAGGTCTATATTACGATTTTGCGAAGAAAAATTAGCAAGTTTATCAACGTCATTACCAAATTCTGCTGTTTCCGGATAACGATCCAACTGCGCTTTCAGAACTTCATACGTTGCACGAGTATCAGCCAAAGCTGAATGTGCATTATCAAGGTCTTTCCCACAATAGAACTTATAAGCCGCTACGAGAGTTCTTTGTTCCATTTTATGAAATATCGTTTGAACATCAATAAAACGTCTTCGCGATATATCAAAATTCAAGCCTGCTCTTAGAAACTCCTCCATTAACAATGGCACATCAAATTTATTACTATTAAAGCCTGCAATATCGCAACCTTCAAATATACGCAACAAATCTTTTGCAATTTGCTTAAATGTAGGTTCATTTTTCACATCTTCATCTGTGATATGATGAATTGCAGTCGATTGTGGTGGAATCGGCATTTCTGGATTTAGACGACGAGTTTTTTCTTCTTCGTCTCCATTAGGATATATTTTTACGTATGACAACTCCACAATGCGATCATGCATTATATTTGTGCCTGTAGTCTCCAGATCAAAAAATATGATTGGTTTTCTAAGATTCAACTTCATATCAACTAATATTTTATGGTAATTGCATTGGCATCAACAACATAAGGACATCTTCACCCGGCTCTTGTTTAAGCGGATGTAGAATACCGGCTCTTGCAGGATCAGACAAATTTATGATAATTGTGTCTCCCTTAAGGTTGTTAAGCACCTCAATCATATATGTCGCATTAAAGCCAATTGACATTGAATTGCCTTGATATTCGCAATCAACACGTTCTTCGGCAGATGTTGAATAGTCAAAATCTTGCGATGACAATAAAATTTCGTTGCTCTGAATGTTTAGTCTGACAAGATTAGAAGCCATGCTTGCAAATAATGCCACACGACGCATTGCATTCAACAAAGATACTCTATCAATTGTCAACTCAAATGGATTATCTTGCGGAATAACACGATTATAGTTTGGATAATTACCATTTATAAATCTGCATGACAATGAATAGTTTGCAAACTTAAATGTTGCACTCTTGCTATCCATTGTTACTTCTATATTTTCCACATCTTTTCCTATGATTGAGCGTAAAATATTAGCAGGTTTTGACGGCATTATAAACGACCCAACAAGGCCCGGATTGCCTTCATTATTAATGTATCTCACCAACTTATGTGTATCACTTGACACAAATGTTATTGCATCCTCAGTAATATCCCACAAAATACCTGTCATAATTGGTCGAAGAGTCTCTGAGCTGACTGCAAAAATAGTATTATCCAACCCTTTTTGAATCATTTTCGCTGGCACAGTGAACGAATGAGTGTCGCCTTCGAATGTTGCACGTTGTGGATATTCATCTCCGCTCAATCCCATAAAATTGAAATGACCATTAAGGAAACGAATATCAATCTCTTTAGTTGTATCATTGATATAGAATGTCAAGCCCTGTCCGGAGATCTCCTTTAGCATATCCAATAATCTCTTATATGGGACAGCAATTGAGCCGGAACCTTCGACATCCATTACCTCAACAGTAGCAGTCATCGTATTTTCTTGATCACTACCTGTGATTGACAATACATTACCTTCAACTTTCAACAGGAAGTTATCCAATATTGACAACGCATTCTTGGTGTTAATCACCTTACTGACAGCCGACAATTGCTGTTGCAGTTCTTTACTTGATACGTTAAACTTCATATTATAATATTTTAATTTTAATCTGTAAGAAATATTGCTTATTAATTCAGCAAAGTTAATCTATTTTTTAAAAATTTGCAATAGCAATCAATCCAAAATCTTGAATATTTTGCGACTTTACTTCCTATTGTATGTTATGAAAATAATATATTCTCCTTTAGCTTCAATTTTGAAATGACCTGTTAAAGACTCATTTAATGTTCCTTGCCACCAATATTTAAAATCATATATCGGATATTTAAGTCCTTCGGAGGAAAATTCAGTTGCATTTATATTGAAGATTGAGACTTGCGCACCGGCAACACAATCAAATTCTTTACAATTCTGACAAGGTATAAATACACCATAATCAGTAAATGTCATAATATTTGCACCCATATTTGCATATTCTGTAAGCAATGCAATATTACCCAATGAATGATCATCTCGCTTTCCTGTAGCTCCTACAATAGCTATATTTCTTAGCCCCTTCGACAAAAGAAATTTTATAGCTTTCGTCTGATCATTAGTCTCTTGATCCGAATCAACGACAATCAAGTGTTTATATAATTCCTTATTGTCAATTGAGATTGAATCACCATCACCGATAATAATATTCGGAATATTACCCTCAGAAATATACCTATCTGCACTGCCGTCACAACACACGATATAGCTACCATTCTTCAATATTTCCAAAGGTATTTCAGCTGTCGGATAGTCTCCATTAGCTAAAATCACAGCATCAAATTTATTATTCCTTTGCATATTGTTTTTGCAATAATTTATTCCATTTTTTATATCCTAAAATTGCTACTATAGCATAAACCGAGTAAAGAAGAGCTGTCGGTTCTAACCCCTTATAAAAATATAGCACTGCAGATAGAATATCAACAACAAACCACACAAACCATTGTTCGATTAACTTTTTAGCGAGCATCCACATGCCAATAATACTCAATGCAGATGTAAGTCCGTTAAACCATGGCACATCAGTATCTGTAAAATTAATCAACGTGAATGATATTGCGAAGTGTATAACGATATATGCAATTAACAGCCGCAACCATTGACGACGTGAAGTATGAGATATTTTCAGATCATATTTTTCAGTTCCGTTTTTACGTGATATTCCGTATCTCCAAGACATCCAACCATAAACACCAATTATCAGGTAGTAAATATTTATCGCAACATCAGCATATAATCCGGCATCAAAATATACAAAAAGATATATTGCAGGCATTATTATACTTGTCAACCAAAGATAAATGCTTGCTTTATATTCTAACCAAAGATAAATAAAACCTATGATTACGCCTAATATCTCTACAAACTCCGACATTAACTATTGAAAACGAATAGAGGGTGCAACAACACCCCCTATTCAAGATATATTGTAAATTAGATTGATGATCTGACAACTCCTCGTTCTGAACTTCTGACAAATTCTACGATTTCATCTCTGATTTCAGATTGAGGCATCGTTTCCATAATTAGATTTAACGCATTTGTTACATTCAAGTCGCTCATATACAACAATCTATAAACTTCTTGTATAATATTGATTTGCTCTTGAGTGAAGCCTCTACGATGCAGACCGATAGTATTTAATCCTACGTATGAAATAGGATCGCGTGCGGCCTTTATGTATGGCGGAATATCCTTATTTACGAGCGAACCACCTTGTACCATAATATGCTTACCCAAACGAGAGAATTGATGCACAAGACTACCACCACCAATGACAGCATAATCATCAACCACAACTTCTCCTGCGAGTTGCACTGCATTTGAGATAATGATATTATTACCTAAACAGCAGTCGTGAGCCACATGACTATACGCCATGATGAGACAATTTTTGCCAACCACTGTTTTTCCTTTAGATGCTGTCCCACGATGGATTGTAACACATTCGCGAATTACTGTTCCATCTCCAACGTATGCATAAGTCTTTTCTCCTTTATATTTAAGATCTTGTGGCATACCGGAAACTATAGCTCCGGGAAATATGGTTACATTTTCACCGATACGAGCGCCAGGAAATATTGTGACATTACTTCCGATAATGGTATTATCACCTATTTCAACATCTTCGTGAATTGTGGTAAAATTACCAATCTCAACATTATTGCCTATTTTAGCACTTGGATCGACACAAAACAGTTGAGCTTTCATAAAATTATTGACTTTAGATGATTTACTTATTTTTGATGATTTGTGCCATAAATTCTGCCTCTGTCACAATCTTTTCGCCTACGAATGCGTAGCCCTTAACGACTGCACATCCACGACGTATTTCCGACATCAATGAAGCATGGAATACAAGAGTGTCACCCGGCACAACTTTTTGACGGAACTTAACGTTGTCAATCTTCATGAAATAAGTAGAGTAACGTTCCGGCTCATCTACAGTGTTGAGCACAAGTACGCCTGCTGATTGTGCCATCGCTTCGATGATAAGCACGCCCGGCATTACCGGTTCTTGAGGGAAGTGACCTTGGAAGAATGGCTCGTTAGTAGTGACATTCTTTACTGATACGATATGCTTTTGGTCGATTTCGATTACTTTGTCAATCAACAAGAATGGATAGCGGTGAGGCAACAAGCTACGCACGCCGTTGTTGTCAATCAATGCAGGCTTATTTGGGTCATAAATAGGTGCTTGTACTTCAGTATGTTTTACCTCCTTACGCAACATGCGTGTAAAGCCGTTGTTTACTTTATGACCAGGACGAACTGCAACTACGCGACCTTTGAGAGGACGACCAATTAAAGCTAAATCACCAACTACATCAAGAAGTTTATGACGTGCTGGTTCATTTTCCCATTTTAGAGGAGCCTCATTAATATAGCCGAGTTTATCGAGTTTACGATGAGGCATACCGATGAGGTCGCAAAGGCTGTTGATTTTTTCTTGCTCAAGTGGACGGTCATAAATAACGATAGCATTATCCAAGTCACCACCCTTAATAAGACCATAGTTGAGAAGTTGTTCAATTTCACGAACAAAGACAAATGTACGAGCGCAAGAAACTTCTTTCTTGAAATCAGCAAGTTCATCAAGTACTGCAAATTGGTTTGGAATAATCGGAGAATCATATTCCACCATTGCTTGAACGCTGAAATTCTCATCAGGATAGATTGTTATCATTGATCCTGACTCTTCATCTCTGTAAGTAGTCTTCTGCTTAATGATATAAAAATCTTTATCAGCCTTTTGTTCTTCTAAGCCGACACGTTCAATTTCTTCAACATATATTATAGCGCTACCGTCAAGGATAGGCATTTCCGGAGCATTTACTTCTATTAAGCAGTTATCAATACCTGCTGCATATAAAGCAGCCAAAGCATGCTCCACTGTGCTGATTTTAACATCTTTTTTACCGAGCACAGTGCCACGAGTTGTTTCAACTACATTTTCTGCAAGGGCATCGATTATAGGCATATCCTCAAGATCCACACGCTGGAACTTGTAGCCATGATTTTCCGGTGCAGGTTTGAATGTAGCAATAATTTCAAGACCTGAATGAAGTCCTTTTCCTTTGACTGTGAAAGAGTCTTTAAGAGTTAACTGATTCATTATGATTTTATTTTTTATTATTCTTAAATAGTGATTCCAATTTCTTTATATAAACAAGATTTTTAGCAAAACTTCTTGCATCGATAGCAGGATAGCCAATTAATCGATTGCTGTTTCCGACATTATTCGGAATTCCTGATTGTGCGCCGAACTCATTGCCGTCACCAACTTTTATGTGTCCTGCAAAGCCACATTGTCCGCCGACACGATTATAGTTGCCAATAATTGTAGAACCTGCAATTCCTGTTTGAGCCGCAAACACATTGTATTTACCTACTTCGACATTGTGTCCGACTTGAATAAGGTTGTCTAACTTAGTGCCTTCTCCAATTCGTGTACTACCCATTGTCGCTCTATCAATTGTTGTGTTAGCTCCGACTTCAGTATTGTCTTCCAGAATAACATTACCGATTTGAGGAATTTTTTCATATCCGTTACTTGTCGGTGCAAAACCAAAGCCATCAGCACCTATAACAGCTCCTGCATGGATTATACAGTCCTTACCAATCTTACATCCATGGTAAACTTTAACTCCGGAATAAAGGATTGTATTATCTCCTATTTCACAATTGTCACCAATGTATGCTTGAGGATATATGCTGATATTTTTACCAAGTTTTACATTCTTTCCTATATAGGCAAAAGCTCCTATATATTTGCAATCCTCAATATCAACATTTTCTGCTACGTATATTGGTTGTTCAATACCGGATGGCTTTGGCAATTGAGAATTTACCATATTCATCAAATCAGCCAATGTGGCATACGGATCATCAACGCGTATAAGAGTAGCATCAATTGGTTTTTCTAATATAAAGTCTTTTCTGACTAATACTGCAGATGCTTTTGTTTCGTATATATATTGCGTATATTTGGGATTTGCCAAGAATGTGATGCAACCTTTTGTCGCTTCTTCAATCTTGGCAAAATTATTTATTTTTTCATTACCATTGCCCTCTACTACACCGTTGACAATGGTTGCCAATTCATTAGCGGTTAATTCCATTTATAGTGTTTGCTAATTATTATTTTTTTGCAAAGATAACACAAAATATGCAAAATCCAATATTTAAAGGTAAATTATGGCAATTAATCATTAATTTAAATCAAATCAATAACCATTTCCGATATATCTAATCGAATTTAAGCATGAGCAAGGCATTTATCCTAACATCACTTTTATATTAATTTTAAAAAATTACACCAACAATTTTAATATTGTTAAATCTGAATTAAACCAAATTTTAATCTGATAGTCAATAATTAGAATTAATTTTTAATGATATGAAACAACGAAGATTTTTTTCAATAATATTATTAATATTTTTAGGATTTGTATATTGTTATTCATCTATAATCAAAGGAGTCGTTAAGGACAATCAAAATGAACCATTAATTGGAGCGACAGTTAAGTTATTGAATGCCAAAGACAGTTCGTTGGTAGTTGGCTCTATGATAGATAGTGAGGGTGCGTTTTCACTATCTAAAATAAAGAAAGGCCGATATATTTTAAACATTTCAATGATAGGATTTGAACCTATTGAAAAAGGTATAGAGCTACAAAACAATGATGAGGTTTACGATTTAGGTATTATGACACCCAAAGAAAGCAGTGTCATGCTGGACGAAACAATCGTTTCAGGTGTAAAGAGTGCTGTTATTGTCAAAGAGGATACTATAGAGTATAATGCCGGATCGTATCGCACTCAGCCCAACGCAGTCGTAGAAGATTTGCTGAAGAAGTTGCCGGGAGTAGAAGTTGATGCCGACGGAAAAATCACTTCGGGAGGGAAAACCATTTCCAAGATATTAATCGACGGCAAAGAGTTTTTCAGCGATGACCCAAAGATGGCCTCGAAAAATCTGCCTTCAGATATGGTCGATAGAATTCAGATCGTCGATAGAAAAAGCGATCTTGCGCGTTTAACCGGAGTTGACGACGGAGAAGAAGAAACTGTTATAAACCTGACTGTAAAAAAAGGGATGCAAAATGGTTGGTTTGGGACATTACAAGGTGGTTATGGCACGACTGACAGATACGCAGCCGGATTTAACATCAATCATTTCAAAGACGGCAATCAATTGACAATCTTAGGCAGTGCCAATAACATTAATGATTTGAGTTTTACCGATCAAGGTCGAGGCAGATTCAATCGATTTGGCGGGCAGAATGGAGTGACGACAGCGCAAAGCTTAGGCATAAATTTCAATGTCGGCAAAAGCGAAGATTTGCGTTTTGGCGGAAATGTTCTTTATACACATCGAATACAAGACTCAAAAGAGCGAAGCAGCACACAATATCTTTTTCCGGATTCGACAAGCTATCAAGATGCAAGCAAGATAGCGAGAGACAAAGGTCATAATCTGCGAGCTGATTTCAGACTTCAATGGAATATTGACAAATACAACACAATTGATTTCCGACCACGTTTTTCTTTTAATAGCAATCTGTCAAATCGTGTTGACTCCACATTAATGAGAAACGGATATGGAGATCGTGTCAACCATAGCGAAAATTTCGATCACAACAATGGTTTGAGCTATGATGTTTCCGGCGACTTAATCTACAATCACAAATTTGCCGGAAGAGACGGTCGCTCATTGAGTACTCAATTTAAGTATCAATTTAGCGACACCAAAGAAAAAGGCACTTCATGGAATGATATCATGTATTATTTATCACAAGATGACAGTGAGTTGTTGGTGCAATTTATCGATTCTCATCAATGGTCAAACACATTGACAGGCAGATTTACATGGACCGAGCCGTTAGGCGACGTAACGAATGGCAATTTTCTTAATTTTGCATATAAAATCAATTATAAGTGGAATAATGCCGACCGTTTGACATACGACTTGCCAAACGATATATGGACACGCGATTTGCTTGAGAATTTGAAGGACGTCCCTTCTGATGGCGTCTTAAATGAGACATTATCAAACAGTTTTCGCAATGAGTTTCTAAATCAAGAGTTGCAAGTGGGTTATAAGAAAATACATAAGCTCTACAATCTTGATGCAGGTATTTTGTTTTCGCCTTCAATGACAAAGAGCGAAGATTTGATAAATCCTGATAGAAACATTGATGAGCGATGGGTGTGGAACGTTTCTCCATACATGCGATTCAGATACAAATTTACGGATAGAATGAATTTCAGCTCCGACTATCGAGCACGCACATCACAACCGTCAATCAAGCAACTCCAACCGGTTGCCGACATGACAAATCCGTTGTCGATTGTGATAGGTAATCCAAATCTTAAGCCTACGTTCACACAAAATCTATCGTTGCGTTTCAACGATTTCAATGCCGACAGTCAGCGATCGCTGATGGCAATGGTCAATGGGTCCTATTCGCTTAATTCTATCATTTCCAAGACATTGTTTAATCCAGAGACCGGTGGACAAACGACCACATACTCAAACGTTGACGGAATATGGAGCGCAATGGCGATGTTTATGTATAGCCGACCATTAGCAAAATCACATTGGAGAATGTCAGCCCAAGTATTTAGTATGTACAACAGCACAGTCGGTTACAACAATGGCGAATTTAATAGAAGTGGCACATGGATGTTCCGACCAAATTTCGGTGTGACTTACAGCAATGATTTCTGTCAAATCAGTTTGGCGCCGCAATACGGACTTCAATTAACTCATAACTCAATTGCAAACCAAAACAATCGCACAATCCACAGCTATGGAGCGAGAGCCGATGTCGCTGTAAATCTCCCATTTGGTGTTGACATCACGACAGATTTAAATTTCAGCGGCACATCGGGTTATTCGCAAGGATATAACTCCGACCAATGGTTATGGAATGCACAAGTGTCATACTCGACGCTGAAAGATAAGTCATTGACATTTGCACTAAAGGTATATGACTTATTGCAACAGAAAAAGAACATATCTCGCAATGTAACAGCCAATTTCATTACCGACCGAGAATACAACGATCTTACACGCTATTTCATGTTTACAGTCACATGGAAATTCAACACATTCGGCTCTTCATCTCAAATTCCGGAGATGAGAGGCCCAAGAATGGGAGGAAGAAGAAACGGACCTCCGCCGGGAGCATTTTAATACCATAAAGCAAACTAATTGTTTAAATTTGGTATTCTGCCGCACTTGATTAAACGAGAGGTATAGTAGTTTGACGACAACTTGCTTATTACTACGCCTTTAGAAGATGATGCGTGTATGAAATTATCGTTGTCAATCATCATCCCGACATGTGAAATTTTATATGTGCTTTTACCTGTGGCGAAAAACACGAGGTCGCAAGGTTTTAAATCCTTTCGTTTGATTTCTGCGCAAAATTCCGATTGCATAGCCGAATTTCTCGGAAGTTTTATTCCTGCGACATCATTAACTATAGTCATAATAAATCCGGAGCAATCTGTGCCCTGCCCTTTTTGTGCATGAGCATACTTATAGGGAGTTCCAATCCACGATTTAGCTTCTGCTATCAATTTATCCTTTATCGACTGATTATCAACTTCTACGACAATCTGTTGTTCGCTGAAGGTTTCATTACTCACCGATTTAGATTTACAACCGACAAGCAAGATGCAGATTGCTGTGATTAATGATAGTCTAATATAATTTTTCATACCGAGTAATTCACTGATTTCGTATGGCAAAGATACGAAGAAAACGAGCAAGATATATAAAGCCTGCTTTAATATTTTACAGCGAGTGCAGTATATCTTCGCAGTTTACTGCAAAGATAATGAAATATTTTCGGAATTAAAGAGTAGATCCAAAAAATCGCTGAATTGAGCTATTACATATTTTCTGTAATGTTATTTATATATTAATGTGTATTATTATAGAAATATTAGCACTTTGCAATGTCTATTCTTAAATAAATCTAAATATTTGCATAAATCATTCGTTATATGAAATATTGGTATTACTTTTGCAGATGTTAAATCCGACTATGATTTAACATTTGATTTTAACAATCGAATAACTCGAAAAACTAAATAAGATATGATTAAGCGAACAATTAAATTCATTTTTTGTGGAGCATTGGTAACACTTGTTGCATGCAATGCTTCTGCAACAGAGGAGACATCTTCACAATTTATCAGGACAAGCAAATCAGCTGCCTTTGAGACAGATTTTACCGTAGCAGCAGAGCAGACTGTTAATGCCGTAGTATGTATCAAAAGTTACGTAAGTCCACGTCAGCAATCCAACTATCAAAATCCGTTTGGAGGTTTTGACCCGTTTGAATTTTTCTTCGGGCCACAACAACGCCAGCCCCAGCAACGTCGTCAACAACCCAAAGACGAGTCTGAGTTGGTTCAAAGTGGATTGGGTTCGGGCGTAATTATCAGCGAAGACGGATACATTGTCACTAACAATCACGTTATCGACAACGCTGAAAAAGTTGAGGTACTATTAAACGACAATAACACATACGAAGCAAAAGTAATCGGCACCGACGAAGCCACCGATTTGGCATTGCTCAAAATCGACGAAAAGAATTTGCATGCGATAACCTTTGGCGACAGCGACGCTGTTAAGGTCGGCGAATGGGTGTTGGCAGTAGGAAATCCGTTTGGCTTCAATTCCACAGTCACTGCAGGGATTGTGAGTGCAAAGGCTCGCAGCCTTGGCGTTAACGGCAAAAGCATGGGTCTTGAGTCATTCATTCAGACCGACGCTGCCCTTAACCCTGGCAATTCCGGTGGTGCATTGGTAAATCTCAAAGGCGAATTGATCGGTATTAATTCTGCCATATATTCCAACACCGGCAGCTACACAGGTTTCTCATTTGCAATTCCGACTACTATCGTGAAGAAAATCATCACAGACCTTCGTCAGTACGGAACAGTTCAACGCGCTGTCTTGGGTATCTCCTACGTAGAACTTGACTCTAAAAAAGCGAAAGAAAAGAATATTACAGCGACTAAGAACGGTATTCTTGTCATGAGCATTGAAGACCGAAGCACAGCAAAAGAACTTGGTTTGGAAGTAAATGACGTTATTGTCAAGATCAATGATGCAGATGTGGCAAATGGTGGTCAATTGGTGGAACAAATGAATAAGTTCCGTCCGGGCGATAAGATTACAGTCACCTACTATCGCGACAACAAGTCATACACCAAAACTGCTACGCTTCGAAACAACCAAGGAAACACCAACATCACTAAGAAAGGCGATTTCAGCGAGCTTGGCTGTGCATTCATGAAATTGTCGTCTGAGATGAAAGAAGAATTAGGCATTTCTCATGGTGTGCAAGTGACAGGACTTCAAAGCGGTATCTTTAAAGAAGCCGGCATGAAAGACAAGTTCATCATTTTGGAAATCAACAATCAGGCAGTAAATTCAACTGATGATGTTGAGCGTATCTACAATTCGATTATGAAAGGAAATGATGGCGACAGAGTAATGTTTATCACAGGTATTTACCCTACAGGACAAAAACGCTACTACGCTGTCGATTTATCAGCGGAATAATTTCAGACTGACATAATTTAAAAACTCCATAAGCAAAAATCGAGCTTATGGAGTTTTTATTTTTTTGCTGAAAAAACATATTAACCCCGATAGATAGCTTAAATAGATATAATAGATATAATAGATAATATATAGAGAGACGAGTTGCGGTGACGAGTTACGGATAACACTTTACAAAAATATTTTTTGGATTTATTAACGATTATTCAAAATTATTTTCTACATTTGCGATTGAATTCCCAATTTGAGGTATCGATAGAGGTTGGTATCGGGAATTGACATAAAAAAAGATGAGCGTTTTGGCTTCATTATCCTAATCGAAATCCGGAAGATTTCAACGCAGTGGATAATAGAATAAGACGCTCACCCTGGCTGATATATCAGCGGCTTGTGGTATGCCCTC
>JAEIGA010006966.1_pt1 | contig 17190 bp, 20 predicted proteins | sample 9270691 | NCBI WGS metagenome assembly JAEIGA01 (sample SAMN17057246, study PRJNA624740) | gut metagenome | biome: biome; isolation source: fecal sample | host: Bos grunniens | place: China: Xizang | collected 2019 | reverse complement strand
TTCATCCACTTCGGGAATATTGACGCTCATGGTCCCATAGAACACATCGTCGTACAGATGGGTTTTCGCATAATTGCAGGCGCTGTGCTGGAAGTACGGCGATTCTACCGGCACGTCTTCCCCGAAAATGTAATTGGGCAGGTCCAGTTCCATCATGGCATCAAAATCATCGCCGGTGATAGCACGGAATTTTGCTTTCATCTCCGCTTCGCCCATGTCATCCGCCAAAGCCGCAATGTGCATCAGCGCAGGCAGAACGGATTCGTAGGGACATTCGCCGCCGTTATCACCCCACAGGCAGAAAAAGGCTTGCCGGACACCATTGGCCACGCAGCAGGGAACGGCAATTTCGTTGCGCCGCATACTGTAACGGTTATGCGGCGTGAAGTTGTTCCATGTCCATGCACCGCCGGAGAACCAGACATTGTCCGTCAGTTTCTGCGTGGAACGCATCATGGCATTGTACTGCGCCGGATTCGTGCAGAAATAGTCCCAGTACACCATGCCGCAATGGGGAGGCACCTGCGCCAGCAGTTCCTGCGGGAATTCCCGTTCCTCGGTGCTGCTGAACACCCCGGGGCTCATGCTGAAAAAGAGGTCATTGGCCATCATGATTTCAAAGCCATATTTCTTCGCAATGTCGCTGACCCGGTTCAGGTGGCGCATCAGCAAGGCATACGAATCCGCCGCACCGTGACGATCCCGGTAAACGCCCAGCCCGATGTGATGCGCTTCGTCCATGCCGATATGCAGCCGTCGTCCGGAAAAGACCTTGGCCACAGAAGCAATCATATGCTCGATGAGTTCGTACGTTTTGGGTTCATCCACCAGCAGAATATCCTCAATGTCGAAGACTTTGTGCCGATAGGCGCGCCAGCGCTTCAGCGTCGCCAGATGCGCCAGCGTCTGGATGCAGGGAATCAGCTCGATGCCCACCGACCGGGCATGCTTATCCAGTTCCCGGAGTTCATCGGCGGTATACCGGCCTCGTTTATAGCCGAAATACGGTTCATTCTCTACTTCATAGGTATCTTCTGTATACAGCATGACCATGTTATAGCCCATTTGTGCGATTACATCAAAGAATCGCTTCAGGCGCGGCACATTGGGCAGCGAATCCCGTGAGCAGTCAATCATGACACCCAGCGTATCAAAATGCTTCATTGCAGCTCCTCCTTACGGAAAGGTTTTTCTAATTTTACCAAAAATCATTCCATAAGTCAATCCCAAAAGAAAAACGCACCCTGCCGGATGCGTTTTGGAAGATGCAGTTTGCAAAGAAAATTTACGATACTTACAGATCCAGCTTCATGTCCCCCTCGCGGATCCAGCCCATTTTACGGAACCACTCGGAGAAGGCCAGCGACAGTGCTGCAGGCAGAATGAAGTACATGACGGCAATTTCCACCAGCACCAGCCACGGCGCCATACCGCCCTGCACCATGGTTTCATACGCCATGATGGGGCCGACCAGACCGGCGGTGCCCATGCCGGATCCGGTGGCGTTGCTGGTCATCCCCAGCACGACCGTGGACACCGGTCCGAGAATCGCCGAAGTCAGAATTGCCGGGAGCCAGATGACCGGGCGGCGCATGATGTTCGCCACCTGCAGCATGCTGGTGCCCAGTCCCTGCGCCATCAGGCCGCCGAACTTATTCTCGCGCCAGCTGGCTACGGCAAAGCCAATCATGTTGGCGCAGCAGCCCACCGTTGCTGCGCCTGCTGCAATGCCGGACAGGTTCAGCACCACGCCTACTGCGGCGGAGCTGATCGGCAGGGTCAGAATCATACCCATCAGAACAGACACGATGATGCCCATGAGAACCGGCTGCTGCTCTGTGCCCCAGTTCACCAATGCGCCCAGTCCGGTCATAAAGGTCGAAATAGGCGGCCCGATCAGCAGACCAACCGCACTGCCGGACAGAATGGACACCATCGGCGTCACGATAATATCAATCTTTGTTTTTCCGGAAACCAGTCTGCCCATCTCAATTGCCACCATCGCGGCAATGAATGCACCCAGAGGTTCGCCGGGACCGGCCAGCGTTACCACACCATTGGCGAAGAACGTACCGGCCAGAATCTTGGCGGCAAATGCGCCCACCATACCGGCGGTAGCCGCCGACAGCAGGACATATGTAGGGGCTTTCAGCCGCTGCGCCACGCCGATACCGATTCCGGCACCGGTCACGGCCGAGGCCGCCTTGCCCATAATTACAATCGCATTGCCGATGTCGCCGGGAATCATACCGCCGATCTGCACCAGAATGGTGCCAATGATCAGCGTTGCGAACAGTCCGGACGCCATACCGCTCATACCGTCAATGAAGATATGGCTCAGCAGGCGCACCACAGGGTTTTGTTTCTTGCTCATGTCTGTTTTCTCCTTTACAGTAGTCTGTCTATGTGTCTTGACACATTATACGCTTTTCTGCGGCGTTTGTATAGTCTCTGCGCTCACAATCTTTTCCGGAATTTTTCCCGGAATTTCGATATTTTGAACAACAGGATGTGTTTTTTATGAATGAATCCATTTTCAACTGCGGTTTTCCGCTCAACAGTCTGGGCATGACGCATCGCTTTGCCGCCGAGGTCGTACAGCCCGGTGATCTGTGCATTGACGCCACCGCCGGACGTGGCCGGGATACGGCTTTTCTGTGCGGACTGGTGGGCGACACCGGACGGGTACTGGCATTTGACATTCAGCCGGAAGCCGTTGCCGCCACACAGGCTCTGCTGGCCGGCAAGGGGTTTACGCAGGGCGAGGTCCATTGCGACAGTCATCACAATATGCGGCAGTATGCTGCGCCAGGTACGGTCCGATGCATCATGTTCAACTTCGGCTGGCTGCCCGGCGGTGACCATGCCTGCTACACCCGTCCGGAAACCAGCATTCCGGCCATCGAAGCCGGACTGGAGCTGTTGATGCCGGACGGGCTGATGAGCCTGTGCATTTACTCCGGCGGTGTCAACGGCTACGGCGAACGGGATGCCATTCTGCGCTACGTGGAAACCATTGACCCCACCCGATACACGGTCATCACGACCCGTTTTGCCAACCGCACCGGCGATCCGCCGATTCCGGTGTTCATTATCAAAAGAGGATAACAGAAAAGCCGGTGCGCAGAAGGAGTCTGTGCATCGGCTTTGTTGCATTATTATTGCGTTATTTCGTTTTCAGCCGCCACATGGATTCGCCGGCGGCCGGGTCAGTGTAAATCACAATCACATTGCCCTTGGCAAAATCCTTCATTTCAGCCGTTTTCCACGAGCTGCCGGAAGGAATAAACAGCGGCACGCTGTCTTTCAGGGTGTGGGACTTGGTTTTTTCGGTCAGGGTATACTGGTCGAGCGGAAAACTCTGCATGACCAGATGGGACGTGGTCTTCTTGGAAGAAGTGTCCTCCGGCTCAGACACCGGGTTCTTCTCATACAGCCGGAGGGTAATTGTCCGGCCGTCAATTTCCTGAATGACACCTACGATGGGGTCTTTTTTCTCAATCACTTCCACCGAGGCCACACCGCCGCCTGCACCGGTAGCAATCAGACTCCGCAGGTCGCATCCGGTCAGCATCAGGCAAAGCATCATGGTCAGCATCAGCAGACCTGCCGTTTTCAGATACTTTTTCATATTTTTGGCTCCTTTCCCATGGAATGGGCGATTTTTTCGTTCCGCATACTCTGACTTCTATTATAAGCCAAATCCGAGAAAAAATCAACGGGAAAATGGGAAATCACATCCGGGAAATGCAAAAGTGACGGAAATGCAATCAAACAACATTCCCCGGGATGTTCATGCGCCTTCGGGTAAGAATTTCAATGCATCTTCGACACAATGCTTTCCGTCATAAAAAACAAAAAGCGGAGAGTGCTTGTCTCTCCGCTTTGGCGCAATTATTTCTCAAACGGCTTGACCGGCACGATGCAGTGCTGGGGGCAGACGCTTTCGCATTTGCCGCAGCCGGTGCATTTCGCCGGGTCTACGCTGGCCAGGTTGTTGACCACCTTGATGGCCCCGGCTTCGCAGTTTTTCTGGCACTTCATACAGCCGATGCAGCCTGCGGTGCAGACCTTCCGGGTGATGGCGCCCTTATCCTTGTTGGAGCAGCGCACCATGGCAATGGCCGAATTGGGCACAATGTCAATCAGCTGCTTGGGACAGGCCTTTGCACACTTGCCGCAGGCAATGCACTTGTCCGGGTCTACATGGGCAATGCCCTCGCACACGGAAATGGCACCTTCGGGGCAAACCGCCGCACAGTCACCGAAGCCGATGCAGCCATAAGAGCAGCTGCCCGGACCACGGAACAGCTGAACAGCCGCCGCACAGGTGCGGATGCCGTCGTATTCCATCCGGTCGGAGGTACGCTCACAGGTACCCATGCAGCGGACGACCGCCGTCTTGGGCTGAACATCCACCGCATCCGTGCCGAGGATGTTCGCAATGGCTGCTGCGGCCTCCTTGCCGCCGGGGGCACACAGACCGGGCTGTGCTTCACCCTTGGCCAGCGCCGCCGCATAACCGGCACAGCCGGAGAAGCCACAGGCACCGCAGTTGGCGCCGGGCAGTGCTTTTTCAATTGCTTCGGCCTTTTCATCCACCGGAACAGCCATCAGTACCGAAGCGATGGCCAGACCTGCACCGGCGATCAGACCGATACCGGACACCAGCAAAATGGCAAGTACAATGGGATGCATACTTCAATCGCTCCTTTCCTCAGGCGAACAGACCGTCTACCACACCCTGGAAGCCCAGGAACGATACAGCCAGCAGAGAAGCCGCAATCAGCGTGATGGGCAGACCGCGCAGGGACTTGGGGATGTCGCAGGTTTCCAGCCGACCACGCACACCGGCAAACAGCACCATCGCCAGCATGAAGCCCAGACCGGAGCCCAGCGCGTTGATCAATGCATGACCGTAACCGTAAGATGCGGCTTCTTCGGCCTTGGTGATGACCAGCATGGTCACACCCAGCACGGCGCAGTTGGTCGTGATCAGCGGCAGGTAAATGCCCAGCGCGCTGTACAGGGAGGGCACGAACTTTTTCAGGAAGATTTCAATCAGCTGTACCAGTGCGGCGATGATGAGGATATACACCACCGTCTGCAGGTATTCCAGCTGATTCGGCACCAGTACGTAGTAGTAAATGGGCCATGTCACCGCAGTTGCAAGAACCATAACGAATGTTACGGCGGCACTCATGCCCACTGCGGTGTTCAGCTTCTTGGATACACCGAGGAACGGACAAATACCCAGAAACTTGCACAGAATATAGTTTTCCGTCAGGATGGCCGCCAGAAAGACTGCCGCCAGCGATTTAACCATTTCCATTTTCAGCCGCCTCCTTAGATGCACATTCCGTCTTGCTGCACTTGTCCTTCATGGGGCAGCCGCCGCAGCCTGCAGTCTGCTTTTCGCCGTCTTCGCCGGCCAGCTTGTTGGCCAGTGCCACCAGCAGACCAAATACAAAGAAGCCGCCGGGAGCCAGTACGAAGATCAGCATGGGTTCCATCACACCGAAGGTCAGGTCCATGCCAAACCACGTGCCTGCACCCAGAATTTCACGGATGGAGCCCATGAGCAGCAGTGCCGCTGTGAAGCCTACACCCATGCCCAGACCGTCCATGATGGAGGGCAGGACTTTGTTCTTGCTTGCGAACATTTCGGCACGGCCGAGAATGATGCAGTTTACCACGATCAGCGGCAGGTAAATGCCCAGTGCTTCATCCAGTGCCGGAGCAAATGCCTTGACCAGCATCTGCACCATGGACACAAAGCCAGCGATGATGGTGATGTATGCAGGGATACGCACCTTGTCCGGAATCACCTTCCGGAGCAGCGAAATCACCGCATTGGAGCAGATGAGCACCAGCGTGGCCGCCGCGCCCATACCGATGGCATTGCTGGCCGCCGTCGTAACAGCCAACGTAGGACAGGTACCCAGAATCAGCCGCAGTACGGGATTTTCTTTTACGATACCTTTGGAAAATTCGTGGAAGAGACCGTTTTTCTTTTTCATGTCAATTCTCCACTCCTTCCTGTGTGCGGAAAATGGCTACTGCATCGTTGACCGCCTTGACCACCGCCGTGGAGCTGATGGTGGCACTGGAAACAGCTTCGATGCCACCCTCGGCCGGGGCTGCAGCGCCAAACTTATAAACCGTATACTTGTCGTTGCCGGGAATCAGACCGAGAAACTGCTGCCAGAAGCTTTCCTTGGCGCAGTTGGCACCCAGACCCACCGTTTCGCTGTGGCTGAGGATGCTGATGCCGGTAACCTCGCCATTGATGGCGATGCCGGTCATCACCCGGATTTTGCCGCCGTAGCCGTTGGCTTCGGTGATGATCACATAACCGGTCAGTGTGCCGTCGGTGCCTTTGCCGGCAAACAGCGTATCACTGATGGTATCGAAGGACTCGGCCGAAGCCAGCACCTCCGCACGGGCCTGCTGTTCCGCCTCTGCGGCCAGCTGGGCAATACGGTCTTTCGTCAGTGCGTCGACACCACCCAGACCTGCGGTCACAATCAGACAGATGAGCATCAGCGTCAGCGCCGGACGCAGAATGGTTTTCAGATCCAGTTTCATGCCGCTTTGCCCCCTTTCTTCACCGTACCGAACGCTTTCGGACGGGTCAGGTCCTCAATATGCGGTACCAGAATGTTCATCAGCACAATCGCATAGGATACACCTTCGGACAGTGCACCGAACTGACGGATGATGACCGTAATCAGACCGCAGCCGATGCCGAAAATCCAGCGGCCGGCCGGAGTTACCGGAGAAGTCGTGTAGTCCGTGGCCATGAAGATGGCACCGATCATTACACCGCCGGTCATCATGGCTGCCAGCGGATCACCGCCCAGCAGCAGGGTAAACAGCGCCACCGTACCGATGAAGGTCAGCGGAATCACCGGAGAAATTACCCGGCGCACCAGCAGATACACAAAGCCGATGAGCAGGGCCAGCACGCAGGTTTCACCGATGCAGCCGCCGTGGTCGCCCAGAAACAGGCGCAGATTGCTGACTTCCTCGCCCTTGGCCAGCTGGGTCAGAGGGGTCGCCGTAGTCACGGCATCCACCGCAGAGGAGGTCTTGTAGTAGAACGGAGCCACCCAACGGGACATGGCAGCCGGGAAGCTCACCAGCAGAACCACACGGGCCGTCGCTGCCGGGTTCACAAAATTCTGACCCAGACCGCCAAACAGCTGCTTGACGATGACAATCGCCACAATACAGCCAATCACGGCAAACAGCGGGTTGATGGTCACAGGCAGGTTCAGTGCCAGAATCAGACCGGTCACAGCCGCACTGAGGTCCATGATGGTGTTGTCCCGGTGCAGGATGCGCCGGGTGATGTATTCGGCCAGCATACATGCCGCTACACAGATGCATTCCAGCACCAGTGCGCGCAGACCAAACAGAATAACGGACGCCGCCACCGCCGGAAGCAGTGCAATCAGCACATCACGCATAATATCCTGTGTCGACGCACCGCTGCGCAGATGCGGCGACGGTGCGACCAGCAATTTTTCATTCAGCATAGTATTCTCCCTCTCTTACTTTCCGGACGATGCGCGGACAATAGCCTTGCCCAGCCGCATGGACTGCACCAGCGGGCGGTTGGCCGGACATACAAATGCGCAGGAACCACATTCCATGCACGTCATGATGTTCAGTGCGCGGAGCTCCTCGGCATTGTGCGCCTTTACCTGCCGTTCGATGGCCGTGGGCATCAGCTGCATGGGACAAGCAGACACGCAGCGACCGCAGCGGATGCAGGCACTGGGGGCAGGCAGAGATGCATCCTTCTTGTCAAAGACCAGAATGGCGTTATTCTGCTTCAGAACCGGCAGTTCATCGTCGGCCAGCGCCATACCCATCATGGGACCACCCATCAGGATCTTGCCGGGGGTTCCCTTGTAGCCGCCGCAGAATGCGATGACATCCTTGATGGGGGTACCGATGGGTACCACTACATTCTTTGCTTCGTTCACGGCAGAACCGTCCACCGTCAGCCGACGGGTAACCAGCGGCATACCGGTTTTCAGATAGCGTGCCAGAAATGCCACGGAGGTCAGGTTCATGACCACACAACCGGCATCGGCCGGCAGTCCACCCTGCGGAATGCTGCGTCCGGTGCAGGCCTTGACCAGTACTTTTTCTGCGCCCTGCGGATAATGGGACGGCAGTTCCAGTACGCGGACCTTGTTTTCGGGGTCATACTGCGTGCTTTCTGCGATGTTGCGCAGTGCCTTGATGGCTTCGGGCTTGTTGGCCTCGATGCCAATGATGACACGCTCCGCACCCACCAGTTCCTTGACGATGTGCACACCGGCCAGCACATCCCACGAGTTTTCCAATGCTTCACGGGTATCGGCGGTGATGTACGGTTCACACTCGGCACCGTTGATCAGCAGGGTGTCGATGCGCTTGCCGGCCGGCACATTCAGCTTGATGTGCGTCGGGAAGCCTGCGCCGCCCAGACCCACCAGACCGGATTCCCGGATGGCCTTGAGGATATCTTCCTTGCTCTCCACCTTCGGCGGTGCCAGGAACGGATCCTGCTGCATCAGTCCGTCGGAGTCAATGACGATGGCATCCACCACCTGACCGCCGGGCAGCTGCACCTGCGTCAGCTTGGACACTTTACCGGATACCGATGCATGAATCGGTGCCGACACCGGCTTGTCACTGTCGGCAATTTTCTGGCCCACATATACATAGGCGCCCACCTTTACCAACGGCGTACACGGTGCGCCCACATGCTGCTGCATCGGCAGGATGACCTGCTTCGGAGCCGGCATGGTCACGCTTTCGCTGGCCGCAGTGTTTTTATGATGGGGAACCGCCGCACCGCCATGGGTACGGAAGGGGCGCAGCGGGAAAAGTGTAGTTTCTTTTTTCTGCATAGCTTTTTGCCCTCACTCTTACGAAATCTTTGCCGGTCTGAACCGGCATAATCGAATTTATTATACTACGTTCCGTTTGTCAAAACAAGTCTTTCCGTCGTTTTTCCAGATAAACCAATGCTGAAAAAAGCCCGTCGTGACGCACTTTTTTTGGCAGTCACAACGGGTCTGTTGTTTTCAGCGGTTTGCACTCCGGAGTTTCCGGCAATGGCGGCGATAATAGACAATGCCGTAAATCAATGCCAGATATACGATGATAATCGGCACAGCGAGGAACATATACCAATACGGCACCGGGAGCAAATTCCAGCACATGCCCAGCACCGGATCGGTGGGATACAGCGAATACATATAGTTGACCTGCACGATTTCGCCGGACGGATTGGTGATCTGCGCCCGGATGAACCAGTCATTCAGCAGCACATTGATCCAATGAATCAGTGTATACGCGCCCATGGTAATGCCTACGGTAGACCACAGACAGCTGGCACGCACTTTGACCAGGCGCAGCCGGAACAGCAACACCGGAATAATACACTCCATCACATGCGGCGTGTAGTAGAAGAAGAACGTCCAGCTCCGGATGTCACATGCGGCAACTGCACCGTTCAGCACCAATGCTACCGCCGCCCCCAAAGACCACAGCAGCAGCAAATTACCCAGCACCTTGTTCCGGGTGAATACGGCGAACGGCAGAATCATTGCATTCAGCGAGCAAAGATGCAGCGGCAGATACTCCCACGGCGATCCCCATGTCGTCAGATTATAGAAACCTGCAGCAAACCCTGTCAGCGACAGCAGTCCCAGAATCCAGATCTGTGTTTTCTCCGGCAGCCGTTTCAGCGACCATTCCATGATCACATAAAACAGACCGACGGAGGCCAGCGACGCCAGATGCGTCGGGGTAAATGTTCCCCACGTCATAGCAAAATCCTCCATTATTGTTTGATTTTTCCGCTTTAATATAACATAAAAGCATCGGAAAAGCAAGAAGAAATCCCCCCGTTCCGAAACCGTTGACTAAAATGCAGAGAAGTGATACAATATTATCACATATCCCCTTCAATCTCTCAATCCGAAAGGAGTTTTTGAATTATGGAGCAAGCACGCTGGAATCTGCGAAAAATGTACCCCACCGATGAACTGTGGCAGGCTGATCTGGACCGGGCGATGGTACTGGTGGATCGGTTGGCTGCACAGGAAGGCCATGCCGCCGCATCTGCGGAAGATCTGCTGACCACCCTGCAGCTGCAGGATGAACTGGATGTGGCTTTCCGCCATCTGTATGTATTCGCACACTCCAACTTTGACCAGAATATGGCCGACCCCAAGGCCAAGTCCCTGATGGAATCGGCCCAGAATGCCTATACCGTCATGGGCGAGAAAACTGCGTTTCTGTCCCCGGAACTGATGCAATATTCCATGGACGATTTCAACCGTTATTGTTCTGAGGAGCCTGCGCTGGAACTGTACCGCCGCTTTGCGACGGATTTTTATGCCAAGAAAGCACACATTCTGTCCAACGACATGGAAACCCTGCTGGTGCGCATGGGCGATCTGGGCGGTTCGTTCTCCAAAATCTTTGAAGACCTGACCGTCAACGACATCACCTTCCCCACCATCGACGATGCCGACGGCAAGCCGGAGAAAATCTCCGAGGCCGGCTACGGTGCGGCACTGGTAAGCCCGGACCGCGGCTACCGCTCCCGGTACTGGAAGGGCCTGCTCTCCACGTACGGTGCCCACATCAATACACTGGCTTCCTGCTACTACGGTTCCGTGAAAGACGATGTCTTCACCGCCAAAACCCGGAACTATCCCACCTCCCGTGCGATGGGACTGGCCGGCAACTTTATTCCCGAAGCCGTATACGACAACCTGCTGGCCGCCGTCCGGGAGAATATGAAGCCCCTGCACGATTATGTCGAACTCCGCCGCCAGCTGCTGGGGGTCGATCAGGTGCATTTCTATGATCTGTTCGTGCCCGTAGTCGCAGAAACTGACCGGAAATACACCTATGAAGAGGCGCAGGACCTGATTCTGAAGGCTACTGCAATTCTGGGCGAAGATTACACCGCACTGGTAAAGCGCGCCTTCGACGAGCGTTGGATCGACGTGTACCCTGCCCCCAACAAGCGCAGCGGCGCCTACTCCACCGGTTCGTATCGTTCCGACCCGTATATCCTGACCAACTTCAACGGTACGCTGGATTCTGTTTTCACGCTGGCGCATGAGCTGGGTCATTCCATGCACACCTGGTTCAGCAACCACACGCAGCCGCCGGTGTATGCCGATTACAGCATTTTCTGCGCCGAAGTGGCCTCCACCACCAACGAACAGCTGCTGTCGGCCTATCTGTACGACCACGCCCAGAGCGATGCGGAACGCATTTATCTGCTGGATATGCGGCTGAATGACCTGCGCTCCACGTTCTACCGTCAGACCATGTTTGCAGACTTCGAAAACACCACCCACAAATGGGTGGAGTCCGGCCGTCCGCTCCTGCCGCAGGAGTTGTGCGAACTCCACGGCGATCTGAACCGGCTGTACTACGGCGACGACTTCGCGCTGGATGACGAGCTGAAATTTGAATGGGCGCGCATCCCTCATTTCTACACGGCATTTTACGTCTACCAGTATGCCACCGGTATTTCTGCCTCCACTGCCATTGCGCAGAAGATTCTGACGCAGGGCAAGCCCGCCGTGGATGCCTACCGCAAATTCCTCTGCTCCGGCAGCAGCGACCACCCCATCGAGGTCCTGAAGCTGGCCGGTGTGGATATGGCTTCCAGACAGCCCGTGGAAGATACCATCGCATCCTTCCGGGATACGCTGGCACAGCTGAAGCAGCTGCTCGGCAAATAAGCGATTTTTCAAATATCAAGAATATTCCAGCCGAAAGCCTCCTTTTCTCGTCAGCCCTCCGGCATCGCTGTCGAAGGTAATGCAGTCAACCTGAAGCTGAGCAATGTGACCGCCTTCTAACCTCTTCAGTCAGCTACGCTGACAGCTTCCCCGGCATCGGGGAAGCCAAACTGTTCCGAAGCATAGCCAACACCTCAAAAATATACTGCAAGCCGCAAGTTTTATTGCCTTCCCCAATGCTGGGGAAGGTGGATTGCCCGAAGGGCAAGACGAAAGAGGTCAGAGCCTGCGGTCGCATAAATCTCCGATATGGACAGCATCACTCCAGAAGTTGCTTTTCCCTACGCAGCATACTGTGCAAGCGTCCAATCATGATTACACAAAAAAATCCCCCGACGAATCACTTCGTCGGGGGATTTTTATTCAATCAACGGATCAAATCAGACCAGTTCGATGATAGCCATCTCAGCAGCATCGCCGCGGCGAGCGCCGGTCTTGATGATGCGGGTGTAACCGCCGTTCACCGAAGCATACTTCGGTGCGATCTCGTCAATCAGCTTCTTGCAGACCGCTTCCTTGGTCACGAAGGACAGAACCATACGCTTGTTGTGCAGGTTGTTCTCCTTGGCAATGGTGATCAGCTTCTCGGTCAGAGCGCTGACTTCCTTTGCGCGGGTGACGGTGGTCTCGATTCTGCCTTTTTCCAGCAGGAAGGTAACCATGCATCTGAGCATCGCAGTACGATGAGCAGTCGGTCTTCCCAGCTTTCTGGTTCCGGGCATTGACATTCACTCCTTTACCAAATATGGGGTAAGCTTATTCCTCTTCTTTACGCAGATCGAAGCCCAGGCTCTGCAGCTTCTGAATCACTTCTTCCAAAGACTTCCGACCAAGGTTACGTACCTTCATCATATCTTCTTCCGTCTTGGTGGTCAGATCGGCCACAGTGTTGATGCCTGCACGCTTCAGACAGTTGAAGGAACGGACCGACAGATCCAGTTCTTCGATGGTCATATCGAGCAGCTTATCCTGACTGCTGCTGCCGGATTCCACGAGGATTTCTCCGCCGCTGCTGGAATCGGACAGGTTCTTGAACAGATTCAGATGCTCCATGAGGATCTGAGCAGCCAGAGAAACTGCCTCCTGCGTAGTAATGGTACCGTTGGTCCAGACTTCCATGGTCAGCTTATCGTAGTCCGTGATCTGGCCCACACGGGTGTTTTCCACGGTGTAGTTTACCTTGTTCACCGGGGTATAGATCGAATCCACCGGCAGCATGCCGATGACATTCGTAGTCATGTTCTGCTTGTTGCGCTCACCGGACACATAGCCGCGGCCGCGGTCGAGGTTGATCTCCATATAGAGTTTCGCACCTTCGCCAAGCGTTGCAATGCGCAGTGCGGGGTTGAGGATTTCAACTTCGCTGTCGCACTTGATGTTGGCGGCGGTAACTACACAGGGACCTTCCGCATCAATGACAACGGTCTTGGGACCGTCGCACTGCAGCTTTGCGGTCAGGCTCTTGATGTTCAGAACGATCTCCGTCACATCCTCCTTGACACCGGGGATGGTGGAGAACTCATGCAGCACACCGTCGATCTTAATCGAGGTCACTGCATAGCCCGGCAGAGAGGACAGCAGCACACGGCGCAGGCTGTTGCCCAGGGTGATACCGAAGCCGCGCTCCAGCGGTTCCACGACGAACTTGCCGTAGGTACCATCCAGAGACAGGTCCACTGCTTCGATTTTGGGTTTTTCGATCTCAATCATTTTGCGAACCTCCTTATGATGACAATTTCAGCAGAGTAAGTACTCCGCCGCAGGTGTTGTCTTTTGCAGCTAAGCCGCATTACTTGGAGTACAACTCAACGATGAGGGTTTCTTCAACCTGCAGGTCGATGTCGGAACGCTCAGCAACAGCAACTACCTTTGCGGAGTTGTTGTCAGCGCGATCCAGCCACTTCGGAACCGGACGGGAGCCGTTGGTCTCCAGCACAGCCTTGATCTTCTCGGAGCTCAGGGAGCCTTCCTTGATGGCAACTACTTCGCCAACGGAAGTCAGGTAGGACGGGATGTCCACGCGCTTGCCGTTGATGGTGAAGTGACCATGGGAAACCAGCTGACGAGCTTCAGCACGGGAGCTGGCCCAGCCCAGACGATACACAACGTTGTCCAGACGGCTTTCCAGGATAGCCAGCAGGTTTTCACCAGCCTTACCCGGCTTCTTGGAGGCCAGTTCAAAGTAGTGATAGAACTGGTTCTCCAGCACACCGTAGTAACGACGAGTCATCATCTTTGCACGAAGCTGAACGCCGTACTCGGAATTCTTCTTACGGCCCTGGCCATGCTGGCCGGGGGCATACTGTCTGCGCGCCAGAGCGCACTTATCGGTATAGCAGCGTTCGCCCTTGAGGAACAGCTTCTGACCCTCACGGCGGCACAGTCTGCAAACAGCACCGGTATATCTTGCCATATCGTTACACCTCCAATTAGATCAAACGCGTCTTCTCTTGGGAGGACGGCAGCCGTTGTGGGGAATCGGGGTCACGTCTTTGATCATGCTGACTTCCAGACCAGCGGCCTGCAGTGCACGGATCGCAGCCTCACGGCCGGCGCCGGGGCCCTTCACGTAAACTTCCACGCTCTTCATGCCATGCTCCATAGCAGCCTTTGCTGCAGTTTCAGCAGCGGTCTGAGCTGCGAAAGGAGTAGACTTACGGGAACCGCGGAAGCCCAGCTCACCAGCAGATGCCCAGGAAATTGCGGCACCGGTGGTATCGGTGATGGTAACGATGGTGTTATTAAACGTAGACTGGATGTGTGCAGCACCGCGCTCCACATTCTTGCGCTCGCGGCGGCGGACAACAACCTTCTTCGCACCCTTCTGTGCCATTATGAATTCCCTCCTCGCTTATTTCTTCTTGTTGGCGATGGTCTTCTTGGGACCCTTACGGGTACGGGCGTTCGTCTTGGAACGCTGACCACGCACGGGCAGACCCTTGCGGTGACGAACACCGCGGTAGCAGCCGATTTCGATGAGGCGCTTGATGTCAAACGCTACGTCACGGCGCAGATCGCCTTCTACATGATAATGCTTGTCAATATAATCGCGCAGCTTAGCAACGTCATCCTCAGACAGATCGCGAACGCGGACGTCGGGATTGATTTCGGTTGCAGCCAGAATATCGCTGGCAGCTTTGCGGCCAATACCGTAGATATAAGTGAGACCGATTTCTACTCGCTTATCTCTCGGCAGGTCAACACCGGCAATACGAGCCATTGTGATTACCTCCTAAAATGGTCTTGCTCAGGATTAGCCCTGGCGCTGTTTGTGCTTCGGATTCTCGCAAATCACCATGATCTTGCCCTTGCGCTTGATGATCTTGCACTTCTCGCACATTTTCTTTACAGAAGGTCTGACTTTCATGAGATAATGCCTCCTTGTTTTCCGTTCCTTACTTGGAACGCCATGTGATCCGGCCCTTCGTCAGATCGTAGGGGGACATTTCCACGGTGACCTTGTCACCAGGCAGGATGCGGATGAAGTTCATACGCAGCTTGCCGGAAATGTGCGCCAGGATCTTGTGGCCGTTCTGAAGCTCTACCTGAAAGGTTGCGTTGGGCAACGCATCGGTTACTACGCCTTCCAGTTCGATAACGTCCTGTTTCGACAAAATGATTCCTCCTCGTTCACGCAGAATCTCGATTATATATGAGAGACTGATCGACGATTGCTCACCGCCGGTGATAGGGGGCTGCCCGATCGGTTACAGCTCCGGCAGGGTGAGAATCACCGGGCCATCCGCTGTGACAGCGATCGTGTGTTCGTAATGTGCCGACAGGCTGGTGTCGGCCGTGACTACGGTCCAACCGTCCGGTTGTGTAGTCACTTCCTGCCCGCCAACAGCAACCATTGGTTCAATGGCAATGGTCGTACCGGGGTGCAGCCGTGCCCCTTTTCCGGCCACGCCGAAATTGGGTACCTCTGGAGCTTCATGCAAGCACGCACCTACTCCGTGACCGACAAACTGCCGGATCACCGAGTAGCCGCGCGACTCAACATACCGTTGAACAGCGCTGGAAATGTCGCCTACACGACATCCGCTCCGCGCCTGGGCGATGCCTTCGTACAGCGCATTGTGGGTGGTATCCATTAAAGCTCGCGCGGCTTGGGATATGTCCCCGCAAGGGAACGTCCATGCGGTATCGCCGTGAAAACCGGCGATACACGCTCCGACGTCAATGCTTACGATGTCGCCCTGTTTCAGGGCCCGATGCCCCGGTATGCCGTGGATGACCTGCTCATTGACTGAAATGCAGGCCGAGGCGGGAAAGCCGTTGTAATTCAGGAAGGAGGGTGTGCCCCCCATCCGCTGAATGCACCGGCGAACAATGCGGTCCAGCTCGGCGGTCGTGACCCCCGGCTCTACTGCTTTGCCCGCTTCGTGCAATGCGCAGGCCGCAATCCGGCCCGCCTGCCGCATGAGTCCGATCTCACGGGCAGATTTCAGTATGATCATTCCCATCCGGATTTCTTATGCTCCTTCTACTGCGGCGAAGGTCAGACGAGTGGTATCGGCCAACTCCTCCTGACCAATCACGGTCCGCAGCTTACCCTGCTTTGCATAATAGTCCTTCAGCGGTTCGGTCTGCTCGTGGTACACGCGCAGACGTTCCAGAACCGTTTCGGGAAGGTCGTCCTTGCGTTGACCAAGGGTACCGCCGCAGTAGTTGCAGATTCCGTCCACCTTCGGTTTTTTGTACTCCAGGTGGTAGGACGCACCGCATGCGCAGGTACGGCGGCCGGACATCCGGGCTACAATCCGCTCGTCAGGCACATCGATTTCGATGACCATGTCGATCTGTACGCCCATTGCGTCCAGCGCCTCGGCCTGAGGAATGGTGCGGGGGAAGCCATCGAGTACGAAGCCGTTTGCACAATCGGGCTGTGCGATGCGGTCACGGACGATGTCGATCACGACCTCGTCCGGCACCAGCTTGCCGGCATCGGTATACTCTCTGAGCCGCTTACCAGCCTCAGAGCCGCTTTTCAACGCTGCTCGGATAATGTTTCCGGTCGAAATGGCCGGAAGATTGTACTTTTCACAGATGTTCTCTGCCTGGGTGCCTTTACCGGCGCCGGGAGCGCCAAGCATAATGATGTTCATGATAGTTACCATTCCTTTCACTCAGCTTACGCTCATGTTCAGGGAATCCTTACTGAAGGAAGCCCTTGTAGTGCCGCATGAGCATCTGCGACTCGATCTGACGCACCGTCTCAAGGGCAACGCCCACGAGGATGATGATCGAGGTACCGCCCATGGAAACGTTCATCTGGAAGATTGCTGCGCTGACGGTGGGCATCAGAGCCACGATGGACAGGCACAGGGCACCAATCAGAGTGATCTTGCCAACG
>JAEIGA010006965.1_pt1 | contig 17191 bp, 15 predicted proteins | sample 9270691 | NCBI WGS metagenome assembly JAEIGA01 (sample SAMN17057246, study PRJNA624740) | gut metagenome | biome: biome; isolation source: fecal sample | host: Bos grunniens | place: China: Xizang | collected 2019 | reverse complement strand
TCTCACACAGTCTGGACTGGGATTCATGCATACCGCTGGAAACACCGTCATTGAAGATCGTTCCGTCATACTCAGGCGCAACCTGATGCATATAGTATCCGTGACCTGTTTCATGGATCGTTGACAGAAGCGCGGACATCGGTCTGTTCAGCAGATATTTGGTCGTTACACGGATATCATTCTCGCAGAGTCCGCTTGTAAACGGATGTTCTGTTTCGTTCTGGTATCCCCATGATTTGTCAAAGTGCAGATAGGCAAGCATATGGTCCATATACTTTTTCTGCAGTTCCACAGGATACTCTGTTTCAATGAATGAAGTATCGATCTGTTCAGCTTCCGTTACCCTGCGGATCAGCGGTACAAGCCGTTCCTTGACCTTGTCAAAGAAGACATCATACTTCTCACGGGTCATGCCGGGTTCGAAGTCATCCAGCATCTGATCATACAGATCCAGATCGCTTGAACGATAGGAATACATCTTTTTCTGTCCTTCAATGATCCGCTTCAGATACGGTTCAAACATAGAATAATCACTTGCGTTCTTTGCTTTCAGCCATGCTCCGTATGATTCATTCTGAAGCTGACGGAACGCGACATATTCATCCTTCGGAACAGACAGGATCTTGCTGATGTCATGATCATACAGTTCGATCATCTTGCGGTCATCGCCGGTGACAGCCTCGTCACTCAGCAGTGTTTTTCTCAGTTCTGCCATCTGCGGATCTGTTGTGATCGAGAAAAGTTCACCTGACAGGATCGCCATTCTTTCATCACGGAATTCACTTCCATCGACCGGTGCCAGTGTCTGCTTATCAATACCAAGCAAAGCAAGTGCCATATGGTAAGCGGACATGCGCTTTACCCAATCATGGAATAATTTCAGATTTTCCTGTGTTGTCATACTATACCTTCTTTCAAACATGGTCATTATAGCACAACAAAAATGCAGACTATACAGCCTGCATCATCCTGCTGCGCTGATTCGTTGATCTCTTAAGCCAGCCGCCCTGCAGATAATATCCGAGGAATAAGAGGCTGGTCAATATCCATGAGATCGGATAGCACAGCAGTGAATCAAAGATCGTAAATGACGGATAGAAGAGGATCCACAGAATACGCAGTGCACCTATTCCGAGTGCTGTCATCAGCATCGGTACCAGAGAATCACCGCAGGCACGGATGGAAGAAGACAGGATCTCAACAAATACAAATGCCGGCCAGAATGGACACAGGAATCTCAGAAGACTCATGCCGATACTGATGACTTCCTGATCCGGTGTAAACAGTCTGTATAATACAGGACCTCCGAACCAGCATATTGCTGAGATCGTCCCGGACATCAGGAGATACATGATCGTCCCTTCCAGGATACCTCGTCTGACACGCGCGGTATTGCCTGCCCCGAAGTTCTGTCCGGAGAACGTCAGCATAGCCGTTCCCAGCGCACCTGATGCGTTCCAGAATAACGCATCGATCTTTCCGAACGCTGTATAAGCCGCTACCGTATCTGTTCCATAGCTGTTGACAGAAGACTGGATAAAGAGATTCGCAATGCTATAGAGAACCGACTGGATCCCTGTGGGCAGCCCGATCACGATGATCCTCTTCAGGATCTTTGCATCATAATGGAGCCGGCGGATATCAAAATGATAGCTTTCATGTGTGATATACAGTGTCTGCAGCGTCAGGATACAGCTGATCAGCTGTGATATAACAGTAGCTATGGCAACACCGGTCACGCCCATGCCGCCGAATGCAACGAACAAGATATCCAGAATGATGTTGGTAATGCAGGATACGATCAGGAAAAACAGCGGACGCCTGGAATCTCCTACCGCACGCAGTACTCCCGCGCCTGTATTGTAGATCATGGAAGCGATCATGCCGCTCATATAGATGCGCATGTACTGCAGTGAGTACGGGTAGATCTCATCGGGGACATTCAGTGTCCTCAGGATCCAGGGAGCCAGTATAATGCCGCATGCCATCAATACCGCGCCAAGTGATATGGCAAGAAACATCGCTGAATATACACCCTTCTCAACACCGTCCCGCTGCCGGGAACCGTAATACTGGGCAATGATCACAGTAGCGCCTGATGACAATCCTGTCACAAATCCTACGAGCAGGTTGATGACAGTGCCTGTGGAACCGCCGACGGCACCAAGAGCTTCTTTACCGACAAAGTTTCCGACGACGATCGCGTCGGCTGTATTGTACAGCTGCTGAAACAGCGTACCGAACAAAACAGGAAAGAAAAACAGCAGGATCTGCTGATAGATCACACCATTGAGAAGATCGCTTTTTACCTTTCTCATTCAGAACCCTCCTGATAAGTACCCGGTAATATTACCACTTCCGCAGAAAAGGAAAAGCATATTTTTCGGAAAGTTATGCGCTATACTGATTAGGAGAAACAGAGGACACAAATATGATGCACTTAGAAAACGGTTTATTTGAAGTAACACTGACTGCTGACAGCCATTTTGATCTCGACAAAGATCATTCAGAATACCGGTATGTACTGAATCCGGACAGTTATCAGTCAGATGAGAATTACGTTGCCTGCCGGATCGAAGTCAGGTCGCAGGACAGTCTGCAGAAGATCGCCCTGATCGGCCCGGTCGAGACCGACTTTGCCGATCTTGCTGTATTGAAGGAAAACACATTGTACGTGCTGATGGGCAGAGGCATCACAGAGATCGATCTGCGCAGTCCGGACACCTGCATTTTCCACCAGATAGACCCTGATGGCTACACGCACGGTATCTTTGCGCATGATGACCAGTACCTGATCTACAGTGCCTATGCAGTACTGTGCCTGGACAGCTCGTTTCATGAGCTCTGGATATTCAGTGTTGACGCCCCGATCACTGTCTTCAATATGACAGATACAAGGATCGAGCTCGTTGATGAAGATGATAACAGGCACTATATCGGCTTTGACGGGAGAAGGAGAAACTGAAAAAGGATCTCAGATGATTCCAAGATCCTCAAGCATTTTTGCCACACCGTCATTGGCGCATGTGTCCGCAACATAGTCAGCGTGCACGCGGACATCTTCCCTGGCATTGCCCAATGCCACTCCGATCCCTGCCTTTGTGATAAAAGGCGTATCATTCGCGGCGTCACCGAAAGCAATGACCTGATCCCATGTGATCCCAAGCAGCTGCAGTACAGGTTCTACTGCGGTTGCTTTTGTTATGTCCCTCGGGAAAATGTCATAACCGATCTTGCTTGACCAGGCAAATGTTACTTCCGGTATTTCACTGATCATCGGTATGACCTGTTCTTCATCACCGATGATGAATGTACCCAGCGGTGTACCATGTTCCAGGTGATGATCCCGTTTCTCACATCCATCCAGCACCAGGGACGCATAATACTCATTGGCGCAATAGCCTTTTACGAACAGATCATGGTTTGCGTAAGTAACGATACGGTCTTCAAACTTGAAGCCCAGGCCAATGCCGTTTTTGATGGACTGCTCCGTGATCTTGTTCATGACCGTTTCGCTCATCGGATATTTCTTCAGGACAGTGCCGTCCCGTTTCACAAGGCATGCACCGTTGATAGTACCGATATAATCCATCGGCAGATCCTCAAACAATGATCTCTGCAGGAATGTGTAATGTCTTCCCGTATCGATCATGACATGGATCCCTTTTTCAATAGCCTTATGGAAATCAGTCTTGAGGCGTTCAGAGATCTCTTCCCTTCCATAAGGGATGATCGTGTTGTCTATATCACAGACGATCAAACGTATATCTTTTTCTGCTTTGTTCATGACAACGATTATAACACGAGAACACATTACCTGATTTTCAACTTTGGTTTACCCGTGAATTGTGATAATATGTATGAGCGACATGTGCCCGTGGCGCAACCGGATAGCGCATCAGCCTCCGAAGCTGAGGGTTGTGGGTTCAAATCCCGTCGGGCACACGCAGCAGGAATTCTGAATGAATTCCTTTTTTTGTTATTGGCAGATATGTTAGAATGCACTCATGAAGAAAAAGATCCTAACCGTATTCTGCATCATCCTGACTGCGGCAGGCGCTGCCTTTGCTTTTCTGATGGGACGGTCTGTTTATCTGAACGGAATCGAAGACAGAAGACTGCTGTTGCTGTGTGCCTCGCTGGCTGTCAGCGCGCTTGGAGCAGACCTGCTTGCAAAAATACAGATACCGAGGGAAGTCCGGAAAAAATACCAGGACCTGTAATCACACAGGTCCTGTTTTTTATCAGAGTGCTTTGATCGTTTTCGTCAGGTAAGGCATCAGCTGCTGCTTACGTGAAATGATGTACGGATCAAATCCGGAATGTTCGTCGAATACTGTTTCGATCCGTTCACCGATAACATATGAGAGCGGGCCGTAGTATACGAACAGTGAACCTTCTCCAAGTACATGCGTAAACAGCATGACCATGAGATCCAGTTTCTGGGCTTCCTGCTCTTTTTCCATATTTTCACGGAATGCAGGCAGGATCGCCTGTACATCTTCGATATGATTGTAGTTCGTCTGGCCGATCGCGAACTTATATTTGCCGATCTCGAATGTCTTCAGGTCGCGGTTCAGGATCTCATGCGGCGTGCTGTCCTTGAGGGCAACAGATGAGCCGAGCATCTCAGCAGCATATTCACCGACATCGGTGACTCCTGCCAGTTCTGACAGCCAGGCAACTGCCTTTTTATCACGTTCCGTCGTTGTCGCAGACTTGAAGAACAATGTATCAGAGAGGATCGCGGACATCATCAGTCCTGCCATATCCGCATCCGGGGTAAATCCTCTTTCTTTATACAGTTCGGAAACGATCGTGCATGTGCATCCGCACCTGACGCCGTAATAATTGATCGGGTGATCCGTGGTAATGTCACCTACATGATGATGGTCAACGATCTCCTGAATGTCCGCCAGTTCCACATGCTTGATCGACTGGTTGGATGCACAGTGGTCTACAAGAACCATCTTACGGTGCGGGTAATCCCTGACATGATATAGGGAAACAGCGCCTGTGATCTTTCCTTCCGCATCCAGTACAGGATAGCTCCTGACTCTGGATTTGCTGATCTTGGCGGCAACATCATCGACAAACTCTTCTTCCGAGAATGTAATAACATTGTCTGTCATGACATGTTCGATGGAATAAGATTCATTGATCACCTGAGCAGTATGCATCGTATCTTCACTTGTTTCAATGATTGCACAGCCTTTGCTCTTGGCCAGCTGGATCACATCATCATCGACGATCAGGCCGCATGTGATAACAAGGCATTTTGTTCCTTCATTGATCAGCATCTTCTGCTTTTCACTTCCGCTTGAAAGAATGGTAATACCGCCCTCCAGATTGAACATGGTAGCTTCCCTGCCTTCCAGCGTGATCACATGCACGACACCGGTTGTATGGAAGTCCTCCGGTCCCCAGATGATCCTGCCGCCGATCGTATGAGCAATGTCATCCAGTGTGGCATACGACATCAGGTCTGCCTGGTTCGCTGCCGGATGCAGTCTGACTTTGGAAAGATTGGTTGTTGTACAGATGCCGCAAAGCTTGTTCTTGTCATCCACCACGAACAGTGAACGGTTCTTCGCGTGCAGCATAACATGCCATGCATGATGGACTGTAGCACTCTTGCGTATGATCGCAGGGCGGTCCACATCAATATCACACAGTTTCATTCTGGCATCTGTCATCAGAAGCGGATTCTCCTGATTAAACCGCTTCAGTATAAATTTTGTTTCTTCATTCACCGGGCCCTGACGCAGTGCTACAGCATCCACGCCCTGAAGTCTGAGCAGATTCGCATACGTGATCGCCGAGCAGATCGCATCAGAATCAGGATGTCTGTGTCCTGTTACATATGTTGTATTATTCATCACAATTTCTCCCCGCTTCTATGAAGCTGTTAATGTGTCAGAATCTCATTTCCTGTTTCAGTGATCAGGATCGTGTGTTCCCACTGAGCGCTGTCCTTGCCGTCCTTTGTATAGATCGTCCATTCATTGTACGGATCGATCACAACACCGGCTTTGCCGATATTGATCATCGGCTCAATCGTGATCACCATACCCGGCACCAGAACCATGCCGGTACCGCGTTTTCCGATATGGCTGACAAACGGATCTTCGTGGAATCCGATCCCTACACCATGTCCGCCCAGTTCACGGACTACCGTATATCCTCTTGAACCGGCGTATTTGGAGATCGCATAGCCGATATCACCGACCGTAGCCCAGGGCTGGGCAGCCTGGATCCCAAGTTCAAGACATTTCATAGTTTCTTCCACCAGACGTTTTCTCTGCGGACTGACATCACCGATCATAAACATACGGCTCGCATCAGCGTAGTAGCCGTTGTATATGGTGGTGCAGTCAACATTGATGATGTCACCGTCATGAAGTCTCTTGTGACGGCTGGGGATCCCATGACATACTTCCTCATTAACGGATGTGCATACACTCTTTGGATATCCCTCAAAATGATACGGTGCACAGATCGCATTATGACTGTGTGTATATTCCACGACAATGTCATCGATCTCCTGCGTAGTCATCCCTGCATGGATCCTTTTCGCCACTTCATCCAGGACCCCCGTATTGATCTTACCTGCTTCTATAATTCCCTGCACATGCGAAGGGCGTTTCAGAAGACTCAGATCAGGAAGTTCTTTTCCCTTTTTGCGGAGTTCCTCCATTTTTTCCAGTATATGATCCGGTACCGGTTCCGTTTCAAATATCCTTTGAATATCTGCTTCACTCATTCGTTTTTACCGCCTTTTCTGTTGTACTGCCGAAGCCGCCTGTCCGTACTGCCTCAGCATTGTCATCTTCCGTTATGCTGAAGGGAAGGAAGATCCCCTGTACCATGCCGGTACCCTTTTTCAGCTCAACTGTCTTATCTTCCACAGTGTCATTTGTCAGCTTGCAGAAAATATGACCTTCATTGTCCGCATTGTAATAATCACTGTCAATGATCCCGACAGTATTATTCATCTGCAGACGGTATTTGAATCCGAGGGAACTCCTCGGAAACAACATCAGTACATAACCATCTATCATTTTAACACGAACTCCCGTAGGAATCAGAATCTGCTCGCCCGGTCTGACAGTAAAATCAGACGGAACGAAGAAATCATATCCGGCAGATCCTTTGGTAGCACGGCGGGGAAGCTGTATTTCTTCATAGACCGCTTCCGCCTGTTCGGGGTCAGATCCATCAAAAGCGTGGAGCCAGTCTTTTACAAACTGCTCTTTTGATACCTTTTCGAATTTCGCGATTCTCTCCATTATTTATTTACCAAACCCTTCATCATAAACATCAGGAAGCGTGCCGCAGCATCTTCAAACGGATAAACTGTCAGCATAATATTATCAGGAACCACCTCATGTTCCGGATAGAACAGGTGATGCAGGATCTTTTCGACGATCCCCTTCTGATCCAGCGTCTTTGTATATTCAATCACACTCTTCGGATACAGCGACGGGAAGTATACATAGTCCGGTTCGACGGTCCCGGCAAATGCCGCAAGGATCATACGCTCCGCTTCAAGCCGGCTGTACACATGATAAACATCTGCCCCGATCATATCCAGCAGGCTGTCCATCATTCCGTAATAGATATCTTTTTCCGACAGAACAGACCGGTGCATGCGCGCTTTCAGTTTGTCGGTAACAACAGAATCCGAACGCAGCCGTTCATTGATATTGGTCGCGTTGCGTATCCTGGTCTCAAGTTTCAGCAATTCCAGATAAAACTGTCCGAACCATTCCGGAACTTCATACTGACGCATAAATGTGTATTTGACACCGTCATAACGTCCGAATTTCTTCATGGTATCATTGTATCCGGCAATATCATATTTCCTCAGCGTCTCCCGTCCGAAATCCAGGAAAGGAGCCGGTTCGATCTGCGGAAAGATGTATGTGATCTGCGGACGGTCCAGAAATACCGGATGCTGGGGATGAACGTTAAGATCGATGGCGATCACCTCTTCAGCCCCCATACGGAGCGCAAGGTCGATCGGAAGATTGTCATAGAATCCTCCGTCGATGAATTCTCCTTCTTCGAATTTATGGATCGGTAAAGCAGGATACGCGGATGCCGAAGCAACCAGCCAGTCCTTGCCGTACTGCCGCATCATTTCTTTCGTAACAAATACCGGTGTGCGTGTTGCAACGGAAACGGCTATGCACGCAAAGTCGATTTCTGACGCAAAAATAGCATCCGGGCGGAACATTCTGCCGGTTCTTTCAATAAGCGGTGAGATATCTGCACCGCCATCCTTGACATAGTTCTTGAACAAAGAAGTAAGCAGATTCCGCTCATTGATCAACGTCTCAAGGCGGAAATCCTCCGGAAAATCACCGCTGATGATCTGATCGCTGGTCAGATTCATCCACAGGTCATTCAGTTCCTCATAATCACCCTGCACAACAAGCGTGCCGTTCAATGCCCCGATCGATGTGCCTGTAACGATATTCCAATTATCTTTGCCTAATTCCCGCAGCGCACGAATGGCGCCATTCTGATATGCGCCCCGTGTCCCGCCTCCGGCAAGTACCAATGCTTTCTTTTTCATCTGCATCCTCAGCAATGAAATTTTATCACAAACACTGTACTGCCGGCATCAACTATTAGTCGATGAGACTTTTCGCGGCATGTGTCCGGCATATCTACAAAAGGGCATTTTTATGGTTTATAATATTCTTCGTTATGGAGGCTGTTTATGAAATTGAATGTAGCCGTATTTTTCGGCGGTGAAACCGTTGAACATGAAGTCAGTATTATTTCCGCACATCAGGCTCTGGAAGCCCTTGACCGGAACAAATATGAAGTCACACCTGTCTATATTGCAAAAGACAGAACAATGTATACGTCAGAACTTCTGTGGGATATCAAGTCCTTTATCAACCTGAACGAACTGAAATCAAAATGCTCACAGGTCACGCTTGTACAGACAGAAGGAAAGGTCCTTCTCCAGCCTGTCAAACAGACACTGTTCTCCAAAAAACTCAGTATCCCGATCGACGTAGCGATCCCCGTCATGCACGGAACCAACGGTGAAGACGGATCGATCCAGGGATTCTTTGAAATGATGAAGATCCCTTATGCAGGCTGTGATGTCATTGCGGCCGGTGTCGGTCAGGATAAAGTGCTCCAGAAGCACATCCTGCATGACAACGGACTTCCGATCACAAACTGGTTCTGGGCATACGGTACCGAACTGGATGACGATCGTGAAGGACTGCTGAAGAAAGCCAGGAAACTCATCTATCCGGTCATCCTGAAACCGGCAAGAACCGGTTCAAGCGTAGGCATTTCGATCGCACATAATGACGAAGAATATATTGAATGCTTTGAAGAAGCACGCCAGTATGATGAGAAAGTCATTACCGAAAAAGTCATCAAGCCGATGAAGGAGATCAACTGCTCCGTTCTTGGCAACAGTGACGGAGCCAAAGCCAGTGTTCTGGAACAGGTCGGTCATGCGACAGATGACGAACTGCTGTCATTCCGTGATAAATATCAGGGCGGAGGCAAATCATCCAAGACATCCGGCGCTTCCAAAGGCATGGCCAGCACGGCAAGACTTGTACCGGCCCCGATCAGCGAAGACGAAACAAAGCTGATACAGAAATATGCGCTTCAGACATTCAAAGTCCTGGGAGCCAGCGGTGTATGCCGTATCGACTTCATCATGGACAGCGAAACAAAGACAGTATATGTCAACGAGATCAATACGATCCCCGGTTCACTGGCCTTCTATCTTTGGGAAGCATCCGGCATGTCATTTACCGAACTGATGGATGAGCTTGTCAGACTTGCACTCGACAGGGAACGCAAACGCAGCCGTATGACATTCAGCTACGATACAAACCTGCTTGAAACATACAATGAGAGCAGTGCAAAAGGATCAAAAGGAGCGAAGCGATAATTCGCTCTTTTTTCTGTTATACTGTTAGCAGGAAAGAAGGTATTGATATGTCTACACCCCATAATAGTGCTTCAAACGGAGATTTTGCCAAGACCGTTCTGATGCCTGGAGATCCCCTCCGTGCAAAGTTTATTGCTGAGACATTCCTGGAAGAACCGAAACTCGTCACAAAAGTCAGAAATGTTTACGGTTATACAGGTAAATATCATGGAAAACCCGTCTCTGTCATGGCATCCGGCATGGGTATGCCGAGCATAGGGATCTACTCTTACGAATTATTCAAATACTATGATGTTGAAAACATCATCAGGGTCGGATCAGCCGGCGCTTATTCGCCTGATCTGAAGCTGTTTGATCTTGTCCTGGCGTCCGGCGCATATTCCGAATCCAGCTATGCCCTGACACAGAACGGCAGTACAGCTACCATCGAATACCCTTCAGAAGAACTGAACAGACGTCTCAGAGAAGCGGCAGTCAAACTGAATTTCCCTGTTAAAGAAGGGATCATTCACAGCAGCGACGTTTTCTACAGGGAAAGCTCTGACTATCTGAAGGAAATCGTAGACGTACAGCATTGCCTGGCTGTGGAAATGGAAAGTTTTGCCCTGTTCCACAATGCCAAAGTACTGGGAAAGAATGCCGCATGCATCCTGACGATCTCAGACAGTTTTGTATTCCCGGAAGTAACAACTCCGGAACAGCGTGAACAATCATTTACATCCATGATGAAAGTTGCTTTGGAAGCAGCCTGATCAGAACCTGAAACAGGATGAGCCGGAACCGGTTCATTCTGTTTTTTTGATGTATTTGTTCCCTCATTTTTCTCAATTTGAAGTATCATTGTTACCATGTACAAAAAAATCAGGGACTCCGTCCACATCAATGCTTTCGGGATGTTCTTCCTGATGAGCGCATATCTGCTGTATGAGGAGATCGTATTCCACCTTTCTGCCTTTGGTATGAGCAATTTCAATGCAGTGCACAATCTGCTGGCTTTTTCCATCGGATGGGGAACGATATGCACTGTTTTTTCCTGCATATCCCTGAACCCTGTCATCAACCGCAGGATCCATCATTCTGTCACCGCATTGATCTCCTTGATCTTTCTCATTGAATACTTCGTCTACATGCAGTTCAAGATGTTTTATGACCTGCGGACGATTGCAAACGGTGCTCTGGATGTGCTGGGAGGATTCAGCACGCAGATCCTGCGGCTTGTATTCTCACTGAGCGGTATCCTCCATCTGGTCCTGTTCGCGCTTCCGGCAATTGCCGACTTCATTCTGATCAGGGATATAGAACCTGTCCGCTTCGGGCGCAGAGATGTTTCCGCAGTCTCAGCATTCGCTGTACTGATCTCACTGATCGTAAATATGTCCATCGAAACAACACCGGCTCAGAAAGTCCTGCTCAACGAACAGTATTCCTTCACCTCCGCAGTCAGACATTTCGGACTGGTCAGCGGACTGTGCATAGATGCAGGGAATATCATATATGAACAGAACAGTGACTTTGAAACGATCACTGAAGAGGAGCCTGTCGAAGAGATCATCAAAACATATGAGCCGGCTGTCATGAACATCGATTTTGAGGCACTTGCCTCTGCCGGAACACCTCAGCAGGCTGCCATTGACGCATATGTAAGTACATTGACCCCTTCTTATACCAATGACATGACCGGACTGTTTAAAGACATGAACCTGATCTTCATAACAGCGGAAGCCTTCAGCAAAGAGATCATTGATCCCCAGCGCACACCTGCACTGTACCGTATGGCTTCCGAAGGAATCTCGTTTACCGATTATTATCAGCCTGCCAGTGCCGGAACGACCGGAGGTGAATATCAGAATATCTTCGGATGCCTTCCGATGTACGGCGGCGCTTCCATGAAAATGACCGAAGATGAAGATAACGGAATTACCATCAGCGGTAAACTGAATGAACTCGGCTATCACGGCTGGGCATTCCACAACAATGACTATATGTATTATGACCGGCACATCACACATAACAATCTAGGCTTTTCCAACGGTTATATGGGTTACGGGAACGGCATAGAAGAATATGTTCAGCGCAAATGGCCTGAGTCTGATCTTGAAATGATCGAAGGTACGCTGGATCTCTATCTTGATCAGGAACCGTTCGATGTATATTACATGACCGTAAGCGGTCATAATCCATACAGCAACTGGCTTTCAGAAAAACATATCGGCAGGATCGGCGGCACAGGTCATACAAAAGAAGTCCGCAATTATCTTGCGGCAAATATGGAACTGGAAGATGCTGTGGCATTGCTGATAAAACGTCTGGAAGAAGCAGGAATTGCCGATAGGAGCGTTATCGTTCTGACAGCAGATCATTTCCCCTACGGACTTGATTTCAATGCAGCGTTCGACCAGACTGTCAATCTGGCAGATCTTTACGGTTATCAGCCTTCAAGCTATCTGGAGCGTGATCATAACGCGCTGCTCATATGGAGCGGTTGTCTTGAAGAGATGGAACATATTGAGGTTTCCGATCCAGTCAGCAGTCTGGATATCCTGCCGACACTGTGCAATCTGTTTGGTCTGGAGTGGGATTCACGTCTGCTGCCAGGGAGAGATGTATTCTCTCATAAAGACCCGCTGGTCTTCACTGTAAACTATGAATGGAAAACTGATCTTGGTATGTATATCAACGACACATTCTATCCATTATCGGAAAACATCCCCGATGGTTATGCCGATACGGTCACTGCTATTGTCCGCAACAAAATAAAATACTGCAGCGATGTACTGCAGTACAGTTATTTCACACATGTCTTCCAGGATCAGTAACTGAATCCTGTTCCATCATGTTTATGCTGCAGCCGGATCCGGCTTATCAGGGGTCCGGCTTTTTTGATCGTCTGTCTTTCTGTTAACAGATACAAACGCAGCTGTTCCTGCCGCACAGAGAACTGATCCTGCATACAGATATAAGGCAAGTTTACTGTTTGTTGTACCGTAAATGTCCAGTACTCCCCGTATGATACTGCCTGTAGTCAGTGTCATGACCCCGGCAGCATATACCTGTGTAAATATTCCTGAAGGCAGACGGAATCCAAAGTAACATATTCCAAGATACGGAATGTTTCCAAGGCATATCGGAATCATAAATGCATAGATCATGTAATACGAATACACTTCATGACTGAACAGTTCATAAACAAACCCGAATACTGCAAAGAACAGTGCAGCACATCCGTATAGCAGACTGCTTCTGAGTATTCTCTTTTTATCCGATGTACACAATGTCGCTCACGCTCCTTTCCTTGATCGAATTGCCTGTTGTTGTAGGCCGATTAACGACCTGACCCATAAAGTACATCGTGGATGAGCCGCCGCCATCCAGGTTATATGCACATTTCACTCCAAGTGACTTCATGAATTCGGCCAGCTGATACAATGACAGACCTTCACTTTCATCAGTTCTGCCATCCGATACAACAAATACATAATGGTTGGCATCAATGATACCGATCGCAGTCCGAGGGTTGGAGGCCTTTGCTTTACCAACTTCATCATTCTCAGATACAGCAATTTCACCATCTTCGATCAATGCCGGGCCGAAGGTAAATGCCTGCCATACACCTTCTTCGACCAGTTCTTCCGCTGATGCCTCTGAGGAATCAACGATCTGCATAGTACCGTCCGCGTAAATGCACAGCACATCTGTTCCGGGATCTCCCGTTGATCTGTAAACAACACCGTTCCGGATCACATATCCGGTCTCTCTGGCCCCGTAATAATCACCATTGACCGCAAGGACCGCTTCATGTGCTTCGGCAATATCAGAAGTCGCCGCAGTAATGTTCCTTCCGTAGGCGTCATCCGCAAATGCTGTCTTCAGATATACTGCCGAACTGACCGTCACATCCGCAGCATAGATCGCCGTATCATACTCCGTGTACTCTGTCAGGGTGATGCTGATATTCTCATCGCTGTACGACGTATCCGATATTTCAGGGGAACCCGATGAAATCGTATCCTGTTCCTGATCAGCGGCTGATGTTTCATTCTTTTTGCTTCCGCGATGCTTATGCACAGAAGTATCAGACTGCTGTACTCCCTCTGAGGCTTCCTTCTGATCATTTGATGTATCTGTTTCCATATTGTCCTGCAGGGAAGCGAATACGTCCGTGATGCCTTCATCCGTGATCTCCGAAGTGTATGTATCCTTCAAGACAAATGTATCCATCAGGACATAGCCTGTATATGCAGTCAGCAGAACACCGCACATCATTCCTGTCATATATTGTTTGATCATTGACTGCTCAGCTCCTTTCTGCAGCTCGGTTTAAATATCAGCTTCTGCTGTACCTGGTAATTCACAACGAACAGGATTAATTCCGTCACGATCTTCGATACTGCAGACGGTATCCCCTGTGCCACAAGACTCTTCAGGATCAGTGTATTGACCATCAGATTGACCAGTACAAGCAAGGCATATTTCAAAGTCGACCTGCTGACAGGTTCTTTACTGTGGAATACAAGTTTCCGGTTCAGATAATAATTCAGCGATGCGCTGATGATCCTCGCTGCCGCATTGGACAATACCAGTCCGTTCCTGATACCGATTGAAAAAGTCACTAATTGAAACATGCAGAACAGAGAATAATCCGCCAGGAAACTCAATAACGAAGCACTGCTGAACTTCACGATCTGCCGGTAGATCCTGATACTGTCAATAATGGTATTGAAATGACTTGAACTATTATCATCGAGATAGACAGTCCGGATCCATATCTCATGTATGATACGCTTTTCTTTTGACCATTCCATCAATACATTCATTTCATATTCATAGCGTTCCCCTGTGATTTCCTCCATCCATGAAATCATTCTGTCTGAAAACCCGCGCAGCCCGGTCTGTGTATCATACACAGACACACCAGATGACAGACGGAATATCCATCTGGTAACTGTATTGCCGATCCTGCTCCTCAGCGGTGTCTGAGGAGCGATCCTGCGGCTGCCCAGCACCAGTTCGTCCGGATGCTGTGCAGAATATTCCGCAATTTTCATAATGTCATCCGGCAGGTGCTGCCCGTCCGCATCCGCTGTCACAACAATATAAGGTGCCTCTGCGTATTTCCGGATATACGCCATTCCGATCTTCAGCGCATGTCCTTTCCCGCGGTTAACTTCATATCTCGTTACAGAGGCATATTTTGCGCATTGCTCGAATATCTCATCATATGCATGTCCGCTGCCGTCATCCACAACAACTGAATGCACATCGTATTCATCCAGTTTCCTCAGCAGACCTACCAGTTTATCATCCGGTTCATAAGCAGGGATCAGAATAATCGTCTTCATAACTGCTCTCCTTCCGCAGACTCGATTTCTGCTTTCCTGAATACTAAACATCCAAGATTAAAAAACTGTTAGCAACATCTGAAGATACGGTGAACAAAAAACGAAAAAACACACATTTCCTGCCCATATCATGAAAAACGCGTTTTATCTGTCCATAGTGATTCCCGGGACAAATTAACTCTTGACCGTTCCCGCGGGGAACAGTTGTACATTGAATGCAAAATAGACAGATATTGATATGAAAACAGTGAACGAATTATGCAAAACCGCAGGTGTCACAAGAAAGACGCTTTATTATTATGACAAGATAGACTTGCTGAAGCCAATCAAAAGAAGCGGCAAACAGAAAGCAAAGTTATACAGTGACTCTGCAGTGGATTCTTTGAAAGCAATAAAACTGTACCAGGAAGCCGGTCTGCGTCTGTCGGAAGTCCGGACAGTCCTGAATCAGCCGGAGAAAACGATCGAAGTCCTCCTGGATGTTCAGAAAAGACTTTTCGAGCAGAAACAGATGCTTGGGGAACAGATCGTTCTGCTGACAAAACTGATCGAAGAGGAAAAAAACAATACATAAAACATGCTGTCTGAAGGTCAATGAAAACATGAGTGATCTCAGACAGCATTTGTTTTTTGAACTGCCTTAACAACACTGTATTGAAGCAGACTGCTGTCAAACGGCATAAAAGAAAACTGCAGCATCTGCCGCAGCTTCCTTGAATAACTTATTCTTTTGTGCAGGAATACCAGTACATCGTTGTACCGCGCAGCTGATATCCTTTCAGGTTGCTCTGAATCAGAAGTCCGGTCTTTTTCTGATAAAGCGGAATGACATAGACCATTTCATCAACTACATAGCTGTCTGCTTCGTGGCAGATCTCCATAGCCTTCTGATAGTCTGTTTCCCACTTGGCATCCAGCATCATCTGATCAAACTTTGCATCATCTACTACAGGCACTACCTGCATGCCGGTCGTCCACTGGTCAAGGCAGGTGATCGGGTGTGATGTTCCGAGGCCGAATCTCATGAGCTCAAATGTTCCCTGGTCGAACTGATCCCAATAGACACCGGATTCCAGTGCACTGAAATCAACATCGACACCGACAGCGGTCCACTGTTCCTGAAGAAGTGTTGCCAGATCCGGATCTGTACCGGAGTTCGGATAACGGTAAACGATCTTCAGCGGATTATCAGCCGTATAGCCTTCCTGTGCAAGGAGTTCTTTTGCTTTTTCCGGATTATAAGCCAGGGAATAACTGCCTCTTGCAGCATCAGCTTCTTCACGGAAATCTCCTGTGGCGCCAGGAAGTCCTGCTGGGACATATCCTTCCAGTTTCTGGTAGAATTCTGTACCGCCGAGTACTTCAACAACATCATCGGTATTTACAGCAAGTGCCAGAGCTTTTCTGACATTCACATTCTTAGCCCATTCCGGACCCTTTTCACCGGAGTTGAACGTGATGTCATAGGTTCCCGGTGAAACATAAGTAAACAGTTTTTCTGTGCCGGAATAGCTTTTCAGTGTTTCCGTAGAAACACTCAGCGCTACATCGATCTCACCGGCTTCAAACGCAAGAGCCTGGGAAGCCTGGTCCGGCATGACTACGAATGTGATCTCATCCATAGTTACCTGATCCGCTTCAAAATAGTTCTCATTCTTTTTACCGACTGCTTTTTCATTCGGATTGACTTCTGTAAGCACGTACGGTCCGCTGGTCGGATAACCCGCTTTCAGCGACCATGTAGAATCGTGCTGAGGCGTACTCTGGGGAAGCGGTTCCCATGCCCCGCTGCACATCAGCATGTCCAGATAGGAGCAAGGCATCTTGAGCTTCAGTTCAAATGTTTTATCATCAATGGCACGTACACCGACATAGCTGAAGTCTTCTTTTGTACAGTCAAAGTTTTCAGCTGCAT
>JAEIGA010006964.1_pt1 | contig 17192 bp, 13 predicted proteins | sample 9270691 | NCBI WGS metagenome assembly JAEIGA01 (sample SAMN17057246, study PRJNA624740) | gut metagenome | biome: biome; isolation source: fecal sample | host: Bos grunniens | place: China: Xizang | collected 2019 | reverse complement strand
TTCAAACAAGGAAACCCACTTCCCCATCACCACCTCTTCGGAATAAGTTTCCGTCACCTTTCTGGCCTCAACAGACATAGTTTGGCGCAAGCTTTCATTTGCCATCAGCCTCATCATTGCATCCGCCAAAGCCTGTATATCACCATCAGGAACTATCAGTCCATTTTCTTCATCCTTAATGATATCGCGTGGTCCGCATTTGAAATCAAAAGACACTGCAGGCAGACCGCATGCCATCGCCTCTATCATAACCATCGGGAAGCCCTCATAGTTGGAACTCATCACCAACATCGAGCTATCTGCATATTCCTTTGCTATCTCCTTTGTCGGTTCATTCAGATGCAGGGAATTCTGCAAGCCATATTCCTTAACCTTGGCCTTAAGCATATCCTTCCATTCTCCCTGACCAAATATATCCAAACGCCATTCCTGGAACAGCCCGGTGCTACATACTATCTGCCATGCATCTATCAGTCTGTCAAAACCTTTTTGGTAATCCAGACGCCCTACAGCTATCACACGCTTCCTTGACATGTCGGCATACCTATCCGCCATAAACAAAGCTGCATTTGGAATAACCTGAATATTGGGCATATCTCCCCAATATCCTTTATCCTCCTCTGTCAGTACCACAAAACGATCAAAGCGTCTAACTATACGTTCGTCCTGCCTTGTACGCCAACGATCTATCAGCCCCAACAACCCCGTACGGTTATATTGCAACCGGAAGAACTTGTTGAAATGCAGTTCCAGAACCTTCTTGCTGCCGTCCTTTATATAAGGAATAAAGGAAGACTCCGATGGATACAGCGAAACGACAATATCCGCCCTCTCTCTCATCAACAACTCCGTCAGTCTCTGCCTATGAACCCTCCTTTTGCGGAGATAATTCAAAATCTTTGTGAAGACAACCTTGGCATTATCCTCAGAATAATTGATTCCCAAGTCCACCATCTTCACCTTTTCCGGGAAAGGATAGAAAGGAGCACGCCCATTCTGGTCAGTTGTCACAACAGTGATGTCATATCCATGCCGCTCCACCAGGTAACGTACCTTGTTTAGCAACACCCGCTCCATCCCACCAGGATTATATGTCTCACAAATGCAATATATCAGTTTCATGCCTCCTTTAATCTTCGGTATTTACTTCTATCTCTGTCATTTGACTTTCTGCCGAGAGCCACAAAAACAACGCAAAAACAGAAAAGACATCTGACGACACCTTAATCCACACGATAAAATTCATCAGTAGAATTAACCAAAAAACAATGGAATATCGCGAATTATTTTTAGAACAAATAAAAGCCGAAACGAACATAAATAGTGAAAAAGCTAACAAACCCACCACTCCAAAATAAAAAATGAAGCGACAATAACCGACATCAGTTCCCATATAGTAATAGTATGCCTTTCCTGAATAATAAAAATCATTCATGGGATTTTCAAAATAGCCATCACCTATTAACCATGTTTTTAAATTATCAGGCCATACAACCATACTAAGCAGCTGTCTATTGGATTTAACATCCCATTCTCCTTCTTCGACTAACGAGACAAAACCTTCAAATCCAAATCTAAAATTCTCATAAAAAAGACCCTCCTGCTTATAATAGAACAAAAAAACAGGAATTAAAAACAGCAAAGAAACTGCAAATAGCTTAAAAGTATGTATTACGTTCACTTTATTTGGTGAACCTTTGGGGTAATACAAAAAAACACATACCCATAAAATTATTGATAAAATTATACCCCACATCGTTGTCCTAGAAATCATCGCACCAAATAACGAAATAATCAAGAAAGCTAACAAATACACACCGCGCTCTACATTCGGTCTCTCCTTAGACTGTGGAGTTATTGAGAAAAAAGCCGTAATTATAAGTATTGCACAAAACTTTATTCCTGCAACATCAAGAGCACAACCTATACCGTATAATCTATTCTCTACCTTACCCATATAACCCGTTGACACCATAAAAGTGTCAACAAAATTAGCCAATGGTTCATATATATTAATTAATTGTGCCAATATACATTGTACAACTGCTACAAGAATGAGGAAGTTGCCGACCAACCTAACATTGACCTTGCCATATACATATTCTATCGATTTTACTACAACATATGCACCACCTAACCATACCCACATCTTAACAAAATATGAAGCATAAACATAATCGTGCGTATTATTCAGTACAACAGAAATAATACCTGCCATAGAAACGACAAAAGCACTTAGCGAAAGAAAAAATATTGATTTATTCATTTGCGCACTTCTCGTTTTAGCTACATTCAAGATAAGAAGAATTAAAGCGACTGCCGCTAAAGCCATTTTGGTATTAACCATAGGCATCCATACCGTTTCAAAAGGAAATATATAAAGGCTAGTCAGAGTTGCCAACAATATAACCACCAAAAATTGCTTCATCTATATATGCGTAAAAAAAACAAACAAAGGTAATAATAGTATAGAAGTCGTTCACGAAATAAATATGTCTGCCTCCTATATGATTAGTTCTCACAAATTCTTACATAAGTCCATAGCAGCTCCCATTGCGACATCCATGTTGTAGTATTCCCAATCTGCAAATCTTCCCGTGAAAAAGAATTTCTCTTTTGACAAATCCTTCTTCAAAGAAGCTATCATGTCTCGTGTGTTGGCATCCTGAATAGGATATGTATATTTGTTATAATGATGGTCTAAATATATAGGGTGCATAGGAATAAACTTTAGTTGCTGTATAATCTCTTCCCTTGAAATTTCATCTGTAAATTCTATTGTTGCGGTCATTTTGCCTAAATCGTTATTTGACTTCGCGAAATTTCCAGTACATATAATCCTATGCGAATCAAATTGCCGATCGGGTAAATATATCCAACTATATGGATTGGGATCTATCTCACAAAAGACAGATGTCGTTCCATGATATTCCAATGCCTCTATCCCAGAAAAGTATCTTGTGAAATCAATTCCTCTGACTATCTTTGGGAGGTGCTTAATGTTGCCACAGAAAACGACATTGTCATATTCCTCACCCATTATTGCCCAACCATTTGTTGTTCTCTCAATATTATCTATTTCCGAATTGTAACATACGTCTATACCTTCTGACAGCTTATCTGCAATATATTGTGAGCCATTAACCTTCTCATACCAGAAAGTTGAATGGACAAAGTTCTTTTCCTTTATTTGGTTTATATTGTTATAAATCATTTCCTGTACTGTAGGCATTGGCAATTTGCCTTCAAGCCATGACAATGGAACCCTAGATAAACTACGCCTCCATACTTTTTCATTATATGGTTGGAAATAAAGACGGTATAATGTTTCGCCAAATCGCAGTTTCAAGAACTCCTCAAAGTTACGCGGCTCTATCTTTCCATTTCGCGAGATTTCCAGAAGATCATCTATAAAATGTTTTTGAATTTCCTTATCAAACAAATAAATGTGATTTTCTACAGGATAGGGTATATGCGTACCATCATCCATAAACACGACAGAATTTCTATCCGTCTTTACAAACTCTTCCTCTCTGTCAAACTTGCTCCAAAACCAGTCAAGTACATCCTGTCTTTTTGAATTAAAAACATGTCCTCCACACAAATGATATAAATTACCGTCAACCCGTTTACATCTTATAAGGCCTCCTGGTGTGGATTCCTTTTCAAATACCTTAACCTTATACCTATCTTTAAGTTGATGAGCGACTGTTAATCCAGAAACTCCTGCTCCTATAATTGCTATTGTTTTCATATCAAATTCTATTTCCACTGTGAGAGTTTAATCGGATGAAGATACAATTTATCCGACGGAAAATCTGTTAATAATTTACTCAAACTACGTCCATAAGGCTCAAGAATTCTAAAATCGTCTTCTATCCACATCGCACCTGGATTCAATTTTATATCTTTCCCTACTTTTATATTGTCCGATGAAAGCACTAATGCTGTCGGTATGGCCATTTCTACAAATAAACGTGTTGCAGAGAAGGCTCCACAATAATTAGCAAATTTAGGCATGATCTTTGCTGGAATCAACAATATATCGCTATAAGCACGTACCAATGGATACTTGAGTTCACGATTTCTTGTTAGCATCTTGAAGAAAGCTTTCTTTCTCGGATTTCTAAGGAGCTCTTTACGAGGTATCGGGCCATATGGCAAGTTATGCGAATCAAATCTACGTTGGGCCTCTTCTTTGCTGGGCAAAATGTTATTAAGTTCAACTCCTAATTGATTGGGGGTATAGTCCAATGCGTCTAGAATTCTTCTCCACCAGCGTTTTCCTCCGTGTTGAAAGCATACAATCTCGTCGATATAGCAATCCTGATAGTCTATACCTAATACCTCCCATATAGAGCTCTCATTTATGGAAGGATTAAGAATCATGTCATCGGCAACACATAGAAAATGGGTAAATCCATCCTTCCGCAGATGTGTATATGCTTGAGCTATATATCCTGAGAAGCAATATGAAGAATCGAAGACCGGAATAACATCAGGTTCGTTCCCGTCATAGAATGGCATAATGTGATATACATATGAGAAACGATTGGCGTATAATTTTCTTATGCGCTCAATATTCTTATCAAAGCGATGGTTATATACAACAAGTAATGCAGTTTTTGTTTTCATCCAATAAAAACGTTTTATTTGTATACTATTCCATAATATATTTTAATTACTAGGAGATAGTGCAACCATACAAGAGGAAATAAATGTTTTGCTGCACACCACTCGATAAATTGAATACGTTTATTCACTCCCTTTGTTTGCCAGATATAGTCATTGGACTCAGGGAACCACTTCTGCCAACGTTTATAACTGGAGTATTTGCCGTCAAGTAAGAATGGCCATTTCATAAGTTGTTTGAGAGCCGAATATTCGTTCCGATAATCAATATGGTTGAAATGCAGGTCTATATATTGAGAAACCCTATTGCAATTGTAACGCAATGAATCGAGCTTCTCTTCATCATAAGTGGCTGTCATTTGGTTGGGATTTTGCACATAATTGTATAGAGGTTTGTTTACATACGTGCATCTGCTTGCATGCAGGAAAACCATAATCATCGTCAAATCCTCCCCCATTGACCTGCCATCAGGAAAAGTTATTTTATGATTGTCATAGAGTGACTTGCGACAAAGTTTATTCCATACATTATATTTCATTGTCCCCCTCAACATTCCTCTGACTGCATCCTCTGGGGTATCAAAACAGGGTTGAGCAATAACTCTCTTCTTATTTTCAAACGTAATATAATAGTCACACCAAGCAACATCTGCATCATTATCTATAACAGCCTTGTAGAGCAACTCCAAAGCACTCTTTTCCAAAAAGTCATCTCCATCCACATGCATGACATAATCACCATGGGCATTTCGCAGGCCTGTATTTCTCGCGGATGGCAAGCCCTGGTTCTTATCGTGGCGAATGATTTTAACATTCAAATTCTGCCCAGAGTATTCATCAATTACAGATTGAAGTATCTCACTGCTCCTATCCTTTGAAGCATCATCAATAAATATAAATTCAACATCACGTGTCAATGTTTGATCAAATAGACTTCTTGCACATCTTGCAATATAGTTTTCCACCCCATACATCGGGATAATAACACTAATATTCATTGTTATTTTTCTAATGACTGATGCAACTGCTTCTTGTTCGCTTTATAAATAAACGCAAACAGCATTCTCTGAAAAACTCTAAAAATATCTTTTGAAGACCGTTCTGTTATTTCATCATAATCCAACTTTTTGAACTCTTCGTAAGTAATGTATGAGGTGGGATCCACTCTTAATATATTCATCGCCTGCTGATATGAACTTGGCCTCATAACACGGATATGGATCCAAAAGAAACCTACATACATTATTTTATATGGATGAATGAATTGTTCCACAATAGAATCCTTACGAGTACTGTAATCTGGCATTTTCTTAAAATAAGTACTATCCTTTATTTTAAACATCACCGTGTCACCTTCTCCATTAAAGGGAATGCCTGAAACCAAATTTTCAACTTGGTGTCCCATTGGAACCATTGTTTTATCGGTCTCCAGCACATTGAGGCCAGACATTGACAAACATGCCTTGTCGTGAGAAAAAGCATATTTTGCATAGCTGATATACGCAGGATAGAAAATTTTCAAGAGCCATACTGGAAGCATCGGTATAACCCTATTACATTTCAACGAAAGCAATCGATACAATGAGAAGTATTTATCAAAAATCTTACCGATAAGTACTTTTATAGTTACCTTCTGAGGTTCACTGCTCCTAATAAAATCACACCACTCTTTAAGAGTCTCTGTAAAATATACTTGATCAGCATCAATCTTCAAGGCATAAGGAGCTGTTACCTTGGATAAAGCAAAGTTACAATACGTGCTGAGAAGATGTGGAGATCCTTCTGGCAAATCCTTCACAAATTCATACTCTTCTTTTGTAAGAGCAACTCCCATAACTCTATGTGGATACTCATATCTCCTGATTTTGTCAGGATACTTCTCCCTCATTTTCTCAATCTCCTCTACAGAATTATCAGTACAGTCATTATGAACTACGATTAATTCATCTAAGGCATCTATGCACGACTCAATGCACCTCTCGATGAACATGCCGTCATTTTTGACACGCATAATCCCAGCAACCTTATTTCTTCCCATATCCTTGTTTACTCGCATTGACATTATTAATGTTTTTAAGATGTATCCAATCAATGCGACACATCATTTGGTAATCTAATTGATAATTATCTTTATTGCAAATCACTGACTTCTATGCCTACATCTTGCATCAATAGACTGACAAATATTCTCATATTAAATATCGAATCTAAACGATGTCGTATCCTCTCATATTCTATACCATGTCTGCTCATGTACTTTTTTGACATCCACATCACGAAAGGTATCTGTATTCCTGCCTCAACTGACACTGGGTCTCCTGTAGCATGTCCTACATAGTTTTCCGAGGAATTATAAACATCTAATCCATGATCCGAGAAATAATAAACTACAGATTCTTCGTCCTCAAATTGCATTATTATCTCAGTGACAATGGAATCGTTATACCTAATTGAATTATCATATGCAGCTATATTGTAACGTTGGTGTTTAGGATAATCCATATAGTCATCCTGTCGAAATATGGTGAAGTCACTTGGATATCGCTTATCAAACTCATAATGTGACCCCATCAGGTGGATAAAATAAACATTTCGGCTCCGCCCTCTTAATGCCGACAATATTGGAAGAATTGTTTCGTCATAGGTATATACGTTTGTCCCACTATATTTGTTGACAAAAATTGCCGTATCACATAGTTCGGAGAATCTTGAAGCCACATTGTCAAACATTCCCTTTTGACTTTGATTAGAAATCCAGTGCGTTTTATATCCCGATTTGGAAAGAATTTCTATCAGTGTGCGATGTTCATACCATTTCTTTTGTGACATTTGATTTATCCCAAAAGTTGACATCAACTTCTGCAACGATTCTATCGTATGTGTTCCTGGAGATGTTACGTGCTTATATACTAACAATGAAGAATCCTTTTCTAAAGCTCCTAACTTGGGATTGGTGTCTTTTTCATAACCATATAACGAACTATGTTTTTTTGAGAAGGATTCTCCAATAATAATACATATATTGTCAGGCATCCTTGTACTGTCTGTTTTTATGTCTAGGTCATTATAGTATTGCCCTAAAGGTGGAGGCAACTCGTATGTCATGAACAGCATAGGCTTCAAGAAGAAAAGTCTCCCCCAATTGGCAGACTTTTTTATGACGGTCACAACACAACCTATTACAACTATTAAAAACAAAACATATCTTAATTTATATCCGATTAAGCTATAATGTCCTGCAATTCTACATATGCCCCAAATCAAACATATAAATCCTATAAAATATAAAATGATGTCAAAGCTGAAAAATGTATTAATAAACTCTCCTGCCTCCTGTTTGTTCGTCGCGAATATTATGCCAACCATATCACCAGAAAAGCCTGTATGTAATTTAAGTTGGCACATTAAGTCAACACCTAAATTTACCCAGCCAAAAACAACAAGTATTATCTTCATCCATTGACTAAAGCTCTCACTTTTCGTCAAATTAATAAGCAAACAGGTAAAATAACATAATATAAATCCATGCATTCCGAGGTAAAGGGCAAATACGACATTGCCATTGTAGCAATAAGATAAGATGTCTACCAAAGAGCATAGACTGAATATATACACAAAGAAAACAAAATTCTTGCAGAATGGCTGTAATAAGAACTCCGAAAGTTTTTTGATAAAATTCATATATCCTGCATTTTCTGAAATTGTCTTATTATGTTCCATCTACCTTATATCACGAAGGAATTTTACAGACATTTCGCGATATTTTTCTACACGCTCTTTCATTCCTTCAAAAGTTATATTTATAGGAGTTGGGGTAAAATCCATATCTACCAATTCATCTTCAAGTCCTAGTTCTGTTAACAAATCAACATAACGTACATCAAATCCATCATTCATTTTAATTGCATAGCATGGAGTTTCCATCAATATTGAAAAAACTACAGCATGATAAGAGGTACTCAACACATACCTTGCATATTTAATGATTGAGATAAAATCTTCCACAGAATACTGCATTGATCGTAAATCTATTATCTCACATCCTAATTGTGCAGATAGTTCCAAAGCTTTGCGTTTGAGATAGTCTGCATCACCAACTACAGGTCGTGCCTGATATATAGCAATAAAATTTCTGTCCTTCCATGAATGATTTACCATCGATTCCCAAAAATCCACATTTACCAACAATGTTGGGTCTATGGTTATAGGAAGGCTAACATCTGTTAATGCTTTAATAAGTTCCGCATTTCCCTGCTCCCTTACTGATAGTTTATCGAAATTGTCAATAATGGACTTGAGCCTTTCGTTCCCAAATTTATGTAGCGAAGTTGTGCTAGCACTTAATGAATACCCTATAATCTTACTCCCTTTCGGATGTTTGAATTCACCTAAATAAAACTTGTCTTCGCCTCCTACACATTGATGTGTCCACAATTGGTCACTGCCGATAAGGTATATGTCGAAGTCCTTGGGTACTCTGCGCGTACAAGGTTTGGTTAGATTGAATCGCTCTATAAATGTACGAAATATTTTTTTTTGTTGGCTGATTACTATTTTCCTTTGTTTATACTTCCTAACATAGTCAATAATTGCTCTAAAATCTCGCAATTTAATGAAATGCCATATATAATGCCAACTAAACACACTATACACCGCCTCCGTCCATGGCTGCCTGTAGTCAATTACCCACGTATTGTGACCCAATGATTTCAAGTATTCTTGTAAAGCATAACATTGTAATACCGAACCATAATTGTATGCCCTATGAACAGTGATTATCCCTATCCTCATTATAACAAGCTATTTTAATGAAATAGAATAATAAATTGATTTCCTAATTTGACAATTATATTTTCTGTTTTTTTATCAAGTCATAATCCTGTTTTGAGTCTAGTAATAAACGTTTACGTTCTTTGTTGAATTGATCATTTATTACACTTCGAGTGGGTTCAAACCATTTGCAATCAATTCCGGCCAAATCAAGCATCAAATGTGGCAAATCATCTATCATATATGGATATTCTAATGAACTTTTCACTTGTTCTACTATCTCCTGATGATTATCTATATATTCATCAGACATCCAAATCATAAACGGAACCTCAAACTGATACTTCGCGCGTTCTGAGGTAACTATTGGCTCATGGCTACGACCTATAAAATTTCTGTAATCATGCACTTCCTCTCCGTGATCCGAGAAATAAACAATAACTGCATCAGACTCTTTGTAATAATCAATAATCTGACTAATTACATAATCATTGTATAATGTCGCGTTATCGTAATGAGCGATACCTTCTTTTTGTGAAATTGATAAAGAAGAATTTGTATAATCAGAAGCGGTAAACATTGCATATTCTTTAGGATAGCGATCTACATAATCACTATGTTGACCTAGTAGGTGAATTATAGTGAAACTATTTTCGCGATCTTTAGGATTAATTTTTTTCAATTCTTGCAATAGATCATAATCGTACTTATAACTTCTTAAATTCTGGGCATCAAACATAAGTGGAGCTGTTTTTTCGGATACCCAATAATTATTTTTTGTATCCCAAACTGACTCTTCTGATAATTTCACTTCACTGTTGCTTATAAAACTACAAAAATAACCGCTAATTTTATAAATTCTTGGCAGTAATGGCGTTTGAGACCATTTAATACCATTATCTTTATTGCTAAAAGAAGAAAATAACTGCATGGCTTCTATAGTAGCATTAACGGGTGTTACAACATCTTTAAAAGCAAACAATCTACCACTATCAACGTCCCTTTTTAAATTAGGTGTTGTATTGAGAAAGTAGTTATAAATTGAGGCATGGTGCTTATTAAAACTCTCTCCTATTATCATGCATATATGATTAGATTTATATGTTGGAAAAGTAGATATTGGCTCTTTAAGTGTTAATGCTAATTCATCTATATCTTTACTTGTGATTAACCAACTATTTAAAGCATCTATGAGTAAACCATATGAAGTGTACAATCCTCCATAAACAAACTCCAATCGAGTTTGAAAAATAGTTGCGATATTATTATTATTTTTCAATAAATGTATTTCTCTTACCTCACGTACTAATATTAAAGACATTAAAAGTATCAAAGCAATAGATATTGTTGCCCGACAAACAAATGAAATAGATTCAATAACAACTGTTTTTACATGTTTCTCTAAATAAATTATAATAAAAACATATAGACTTATTCCTATGATTAGATAATATAAATTGGGAAATACATATTGACTAAAAAAACCTGATGCTTCATCATGATTTGTTTCAAACAATAATCGTAGAATAAGAGCTGAAAAACGAGTTCCAAATGACAAGATTATAAACAATTCAATTATTGTAACAATTGATAATATCACATATATAATGGTTTTAAGAATCCCAGAATTAGCAATTGTCAAAAACAAACTTAACAAATACGCCCATCCAATAGAAACAGGAATAGCCATAAACCAATATCTCACATCTGAAAAATCACGAATCAATGATGGTAGAAATAGTAAAGTAAATGAAATTACAAAAAAAACTATATTTTTTGCTATTGGACTTATTATTAAATTACTTCCAAACATAAAAATCTTTTTCATAATACTACATTTGTAGAAATAAATATTCCCAATATTTTTTATATGTTCTCACTTAACCTAAGTCTTAATTTCCTTAACGCTAAAAACGATTCGGCAATAAAACGCAAATTATGTGTTAATGACCACATCATAATTTTTATCTTTAGATTGAGGTATGGGCAACTCCAAATGTATTTATGGCTATCAGGATGCATGGATAGAAATATGGCGTATGTGCTTTTCTCCAAGACCAAATCCTGCTTAGACTTTAGCAATCGCCAACTCAAGGATTCTGCATACTCAGTGTAAATACCCTCTTTTTGAAACAAATCTATCGTGTCCATAAACACCCATTGTACACTATCAGAATGTGCTTGTGAAAAAGAGTATGAGGCAGATTCTTCATTTTGTCTATTGTAACAATAATATGCCGTAGGTATATAGCAAATCTTTTCAGAAAACAGCATTAACCGAACGGCAACATAAAAGTCCTCACAAAATTTCACTCCTATAGGAAAGCGTACTTGATTAGATTCATACAGACGCCTTTTTGCCAACATACCAACTACAGTGCCAAATGTAGACTTAATGAAGTTGTTCAACATATTGACTTTAATTGAGTCGTATTTGGCAATGTGCAAAACTTCTGTATGCTCATTAAAAACCGTTTTGAGGTCACAATATACTATGTCCGATTTTTCAGATGTTGCTTTCTCGTGCATATCATGAAGCATACTTTCAGAGATCCAATCGTCAGAATCTATAAAGATAATCCATTCCCCTTGTGCATTGTCTAAACCAAGGTTTCTGGCTGAGCTTACCCCACCATTCTCCTTGTGGAATACTCTTACACGAGAGTCCTTTACTGCATACTCGTCGCATATCCTGTCCGAGTTGTCCTTGCTGCCATCATCAATCAATAGCAACTCGAAATCGGTGAAAGTCTGCCCCAAGATGCTATCGATGCAGCGAGGAAGGTGCTGCTCGGAGTTGTATACGGGGACTATGACGGAGATTTTGGGCATGGTTTTGACGACTGTTATTGATGCTTTGCTGTTAGTTGCGAAACAAATTGTCTTAATATTTGAGGTCTTGGTTAAGTAGGAGTTTCTTTAAGAACAATTTTGAAGTGTTGGAGCCCCCGAAGTGTTTAGATAATATTTTGAAAGATTCCATCATTGTCTTCCATTCTTGTAGCATCCATTTGCGGCCGAAACATTTAGCGAACTGATGACGTAAAAAGGAAGCGGCTTCGTAGCTTTGTTCTATTTCATACAATCCAATTCTTGCCTTGAATTCATTTTTAAATCTATTTTCCAGATTTATACCAGACCATACGCCTCCAGTGTGTATTCTATATACGGCCATGTCCTCGTTTAACATAATTCCTGGGCCTTTTTTTAGTAGGTGAAAAAAAAGTACGGCATCCATACTATATGGATATCGGGCGTATTCCTGTAAATTCAACTTATCAGAGCGGAACATGACAGATAGGGGATGATGATACCATCCTCCATGTATCAATGTATCTAAATCATAAACTATACTATCAGAAATAACACCATACCAATCATCTTTATATATGCCTTCTTTTTGCATATATTGCTTGAAACGATGTGAACACATTACATAATCGGGATGTGATTCAAGGAAATCCACTTGCTTTTGCAATTTCAAAGAATCTGTCCAGTAGTCATCACCTTCACATAGAGCAATGTATTTGCCTTGGGCGCGTGGATATAAGTATGTAGTTCCGATTGGGACATGTTTGCTGTATTGATTCTCTGTTTGATAGATGGGCTTGACGATTTCAGGATACTTGGCTTCGTATTCCCTAATGATTTCTGCCGTTCCATCGGTTGAAGCATCGTCATGAATCAATAGCTCAAACTTAAAGTTCGTCTGCTGCATTACAATCCCATCCAAACATTGCCGTATGTATGGTTCGTGATTATATGCTAAGGTTAATATGCTAACCATCATCTCGTTTCTATTATCCTTCATACCGAGTAATTGATGTTGATATTATCCTAAAAGTATTTACACATTTGATTTCAACATACATAATCAGATTCAACCCCCCAAAGCTTTGCAAATGGTTGAGTATTCATTTCTTCCTTAAATTTAAGTAGATAATCACGCCAACTGTATTGGGGAACGTAACCTAATTCTGATTTTGTTTTTTGGATATCCAAAATAAACTGAGTACAATTCTGCTTTTCTGGTCGATAAGTTATGGCTGATTTATTATCTTCAGAACAAAAAACGTCTACAATTCCGCGTATACGTTCCTCTAGTGTAGTTCCACCACTACCAACATTATAAATTCCGCCATCAACACCTGCAATTAGGGCCTTTTCAATAATCTGTAAGAAATCATATATGCTAATTGTTTCGAGCACGCGATTTGGATCACCCCAAATCTCAATAGGTTCCCCCTTTATGGCTTTATAAATAAGAGCTCTATCAGAGACAAGAACCTTTTTACCATCTGTATATGTGTATGGATTTGGATGATATAAATATATTCGTGAAAGCCTAATAATAAATCTCTTTATACCATATTCTTTATAATAGTGCTCAATCATATCGCATGCCGCATTCTTCGCAATAACATACATCCAATGGTCTCCCTCTGGAACTTGTCTTGGTGAATCTGCTGGTATCGGTACTTTGGTTCCGAATAAATGATGTATGTCAAACAATGTCTGTGGGAACAAAATCCTCTCTGCTCCCACCTTACGAGTATATTCAAGGACATTAAGTGTACCTTGAATAATAGATTGAATATATGGAGTAGCCGAAAAACCTTTCATGACTGCTGGCAACATGCCTGCAAAATGCAATACAGCATAAACATTTTCTTGAGGAAGTTGTTCGAAATCATTTTCGTTTTCTACGTTGACTGAATAGTATGGCATTCCATAGTCCATAAAGAAACCATTATCATCCTTACGATGGCCTACTGGAATTACATCATATCCTATTTTATGTAAATGCAACGATATATTTGCCCCAAGATTACCTGTCGCACCAAAAACAACAACTCTTTTCATCATGTTATATTGGAAGTATTTTATAATTTGATTTATATATTAAATATCCGTCCCTCTCGTAATTGGAGCAACTTTCTTTCAGCTTTGTGTTTTTAATTTCCTTTTCTACAAGCCATTCTTGATTCTTTGCTTGTATAAAAAAAGGCAATAAATTTTCTGTCTGCTTACATAAAAAATATACTCCAGCATAAGCTGGTTCTGAAACTTTTATAATTGATTTAAATGTCCCAAGTGCAACATCTATCATACACCTAAGATAATCTACACCAGAACTCAATTGAACCAGTTTGTTGGATATGTAATCCCCCCCTCCTCTAAGGTTTACCTCAATAAGATAAATTTTATCTTCATTAATTTTTATTTCTATGTGAGATGCTCCATTGGTATAGCCAATCGTCTTAAGCAATTGAGGGATTATTGACTCGATTGCACGTCTTATTTCTCCATGAATATCTGCTGGCTGATGATGACCAAGTTCTACAAAATGAGGAGCAGAGGAACTATCCTTATCGGTAATCTGAATTATATGATGCTCCCCTTTAAAAGATATGCATTCAACCGAGAGCTCTCTGCCTGAAATATATTCTTCTATAAGAATAGCTCCATCAGTAGATTTTTGGGCATACTTTATCGCATCTGCAAAATCTTCTTTTTTTTCTACAAAAGACACACCAGATTTCGCACTCCCCTCACAAGGCTTTACTACACATGGATAAATTCCCATATCTTCTCCATTGTACCGATAAAACTTTGGACTAGAAAGCTCATTTACGTTTTTGGTAAGTTTTCTTACAAATGATTTGTCATGAAGTTGCATCAAAACATGATATGGGGTGCCGTTCAACCCCATTTGTTCACAAATATAAGCACTTATTTCAGCCGTAAGTTCTGACGCATTTGACACAACACCATCAATTTCCAGTTCTCTGCATTTCTCAACAATTTTATCCTTCTCCATAATAGATATTGGATAAAAGAAATCAACAATATCCTTACAAACTGCGCCTTCTGGCCATGCAAAACAATGAGTCTCAATACCCAATTCCTTTGCCTTTTGACAAATAGGCAATTGCCCAGATGATGCTCCGATAATTGCTAGTTTCATTTTACCTTACCTCAATCTTAAGCCAAGAACGCTGAGTTTTTATAGCCTCGTTAAGTTCCACTTCAGAACGGAATCTCAATATCAACATACCTATTGCGTTGTTGGCCCCCTCAAATCCTTCTATAAAATCTCCTTTGTTTACCCAAAGGTCTTCTTCTATGATTTCTACAGGCATGTCTTTTGAAATTTCAAGACCTTCGAAAACTCCTGCATGATTCGAATGCAACACAAATTCGGCCCAGTATCCATTGTATGGCTTAGGACATATGTCTTCTATCTCATCACCCACTGCAGCTTTAACGCAAGCGGTAATCATATCTACTCCTGTTGCATATCTAACTACTTCTGCTAATCGATTACCACCGCCCCTCGGCGATACCTCCATTATATAGGGTTTGCCATTGGTTCCGATGCGTGTTTCTATATTGTATATGCTGGTTTGCATCCGCAGTAGAGTCAAAAGGCGTTGTATCTCTGAGGTCAAGTACTTCTCTTCTTCGGGGGTATATGTGGATGGCCAGCTATATGCTGCCGGGGTATATGGATTGACTGCATGCTCATCGAAGCGCTGTGCAGAGAAGGATACAAACTTCAGTTCGCCATCAACGGAGAAACTATCGGTGTCAGACGAGCATCCCGACTTCTCAATAAACTCCTCTACAATAACTTTTCCTTTAATGGAATGTGCGAATGCATACTCTAGGGCTGGAAGTAATTCTTCAAAACAGTCAACACGCGTCACTCCTTTAGAACCTGCAGAATCAGTCGGTTTTACTATAACTGGAAATTCATAAAATTCTCTATCCTTTAGTGCTTCTTCAACAGAAGAAAAACCTTTTGATTTGGGTACGTTAAATCCATTATCGGCTAAGAACTGACGGAACTTATCTTTGTTTTGCAGTATCTCTACCGACTCATACGGGCCAAAAGAGGGTAGTCCCATTTTATTTTGCACATAGGATGCAGCAATTACCCCTGGGTCAACACCAAAGGACATGATACCATCGATGTTCTTTTTCTTAGCAACTGCCAAAACGGCTTCTTTGTCAATGATACTGACATTGACATATTCGTCGGAATATTTGTGAGCAATATTATCGGGGAGATAATCAGCAGTAATAACATAATATCCTTGTTCGTGCGCCGCCTTGATGACGGGCAACAGGTATCGAATCCCCCCCAACAACATGAGTTTTTTTTGTCTGCTCATTTTACAATCACTTCAATAATTCTATTCAAATCTTCTTCGCTCAATTCATGGTGCATCGGTAGGCAGATCACTTCATTGGCAACACGGGTGGCAACAGGTAAGTTTTCTGTTGCTGCACTTGGCAAACCGCGGTATGTGGAGAATGTGCTGATCAGCGGATAGAAATATCTACGACCAAGTATGTTATGTTCCTTCAGTTTAAAGTAAAGTTCATCGCGTGTCATGCCATATTCCTCAGCATTGACAAAAATGGGGAAGTAGGAGTAATTGTGACGAACACCTGGCATATCATCAAAGAAGCAGATTCCTTTTACATCACGCAAAGCGTCTCTATAACGAACGGCCACCTGTCTTCTCGCATCAATGCATGCATCTACCTGCCTTAGGTTAAGCAAACCATAAGCAGCACGTACCTCGTCCATCTTGCTATTGATACCTGGAGCGACAACTTCTGTTTCTCCGGCAAAGCCAAAGTTCTTAAGATAATCTATACGCTTCTTTGTCTGCTCATCATGCATAACAAGGGCACCGCCCTCGATAGTGTTATATACTTTCGTCGCATGAAAACTAAGAGTAGACATATCACCCTTATTCAATATACTTTCACCATTT
>JAEIGA010006963.1_pt1 | contig 17193 bp, 17 predicted proteins | sample 9270691 | NCBI WGS metagenome assembly JAEIGA01 (sample SAMN17057246, study PRJNA624740) | gut metagenome | biome: biome; isolation source: fecal sample | host: Bos grunniens | place: China: Xizang | collected 2019 | reverse complement strand
GAGGGTACGTCTAAGCCATCCAGGATGTAATCTTTCATCTGCGCAGGGCTTGCCTTCTTCGGTGCATCCGGCTGCTGAACGAAAAGGACATCATCGTTCTCGTTCCAGCTTGAGAGCTGGTCATAGCTTGATACATTAGCCATTTTGTTTTATTCCTCCTTGATTTTATGATATGAGAGCCTTGAGTTTTTTTAGGTCATTTTCCGTCAAAACTGTTCCGCCTATCCTTATGCCTGTCTGATAGTCCCACATGGTGGGCTCTGTGGTATCGTTTGGATAAGTACTCACGCTAAAGTAAGTGTTTTCGGCTGTATCCCCGAAGGTCATTCCTTCGGGGTTAACAAAGAAATTCCTAAACACCCTGTTGTCCGTCATCGCCGAAAAAATAGAATCTAAAAAGAGCTTGATAGCATTATGTTTGATCTCCGAGTGGTAGTCTCCCCAGTAAGTGCTTTTTTCAAATACGCTGAAGCCGCTCGCGCTTATCTGTGCGAAGTTATCGCGGTCTTGTGGATCGACCGTCCTGGTGGAGTCCCCAATGGTTGAGGTCGCGCCAAAACTCGCCACAGTGACTCCATCCTTCACTACATCGAAGCTGTCCCCATCTATGTGCGTGTGAGTCGCCTGCGTGGATCCGTTCACTGTTGAATAGATATCCAAACCGCTGGAGCTCTGAACCAGCGCAGAACCAAGAGAAAGGATGCCGCTTGTGCCTTTTTTCACACATTCCTCCGTCACTTCGGAACGGAGCTCTCCCTGTTCTGTCTGTACCTGTTTCACATTGAAGGCCGCCTCTGATGCTATCACTGCGGCTACATTTGCTGCTCTGTCATCTGTCGGCGGTGCGGTAGAGTTTCCCAGCAGGTATGCCCTGCCTCCACTTACCCTGACCTTTACCTTATCTCCGACTTTTGCGGAGATGGTCAACTCTGCAGGAGTCTCTGCCACTCCGCCGTCAATATGCACCCATGCGGTGGAACCTTCTACCCTTGTGACTTCTGCTGTAGTATCGTAGGCGTGAGTCTTTTCTTTTGCCGCGTTTCTGATGATTTTTAGGAAGTTCTTTTCAAGCTTCATATGCTTCCTCCTCTGTTCTGCACCCGTATCCAAGCTCAAGTTCTTGCGTGATCACGCGGAAGAGCCCTGCAAGCCCTGCCTCCGGATATGCCATCTCAATCACATCGCCAGGCATCACATCAGGATCATACCTTCTCGCATATTCAAGGATCCTTGAGGGCTTCTGCAGCTCTTTGAGCCTCTCCATGGCATATGTGGAAAGGCTTCCACTGGTAAGCGATACGCTCTCCTGCTGCCATATCTCACGCCCTCTGCTTATAGTCGAGAGAGGGCTTTTCGGGTCATCGTCCCTTGCTATGGCGGAGGTAGAGTCACAGATCACACGAAGCACGTTCGGACATGAGTACCAGTCTTTTGTATCCGTGATCTCTGTCTCAAGTACGTCATTATCTTTGCCGAACCTTCTCACAGGATATGGGTCATATCCCGCTACCACTATCTCGCCACGGCCTGTGAGTCTGATCTGATATCCCACGGCAAAAGCGATGGTCTTTGCCATAGACAGGGCTGTCTCATCGCCCTGAGCCACTATATGCTCCGAGAGCCTTCTTGTCTCTGCCTGGAGCTTAACAGGGGCAGGGCATACGGAAAGGAGCTCCTTAATGAGAGCCCCTGCATCCTGTCCTGCGAGTCCATACCAACCAAGAGGAAGGAGGATATCGGCAGCAGGCTTGAGGGCTGAAAAGCAGTCCACATCATATGATGTGCGGAAGCCGTCCAGCTCCTTTGATGGTTGAGAGGAAAGCCCCGTGAAAAGAGCCTTCCTCTCGCTTGAATCGTCCTGCATGGCGATGAGATACACCCTCACCCAAGCCTCTTCGATACTTTCGGTGAGGTTCAAGGTGGCAGACTCCACAAGCTCTGCCGTGGCATCCCTTGAGATACTGCCGCCTGTGATCCTTATCTCTTCCTCATCCTCCCATGTGGTAGAATTTACTTTGAAAGCGCGATATGATGCGCTGAAACCTTTTGACCAGTTCATTCGTCCTCTCCTACATCATACTGAGCGAAAAGCGGGTCATCGTTGCTGTCTCGAAGTGCGCTGAAGTCATCGTCAAAGATAGGCGAAAGACCGCCCTCCTGCTCTCTTTCAAGGTCTGTGATGCTGATGGTATCCCATCCCTTCGAGTCAACCTTCTGCACTGCCAAAGTAAAGCTGACAAGCAGGTCATTATACGCGCCACTTTCGCTCACCTGTACGTCCGCCACATAAGAAGAGCCGTCCGGTGTCCTTACGTGGCATATCTGAGGAGCTGTGGCAAGTGCCCTGAGAGCCTCGATTCTTGCGCTGTCTCCTTTTCGCAAGGTGACAGTGGTTAAGGTTGCATCCCGAAGGACACCCTTATTCCAATCTCCCTGAACGCTTCCGTTCAGATATGCGGTACGCTTAAAGTCCTTCACCCATGAGTTCTGGACTCCGTTGTTATACGGCAGGGTGATCCTGCCCTCGTCATAGTCAAGCACTATGCCGGACACCTTCAAGTGATGGTCATAGTCTGTCCATGCCGGCTTCTTCTCTCCCAGATAGTCGCCATCAGCCGTGACTGTGACTATCCTGTATCCACCCTCACTCGCAGGATACGGATCAGCCATCGCCTGCATAAAAGGCACCCTTGAAGCTATAAGCTCCGGTCTATCGGTAGACAGGCGGTAGATGTCGCATTTATCCCCTGCGGCGAAGTTAGCGGGGGCTTTTGGATATATGATGACCATCCCTTCTGCTGCATCTTCAACGATCTCAGCGGTCGGGGCTTCAGCCTGGTGCGTCCAGCTAACCTTGAAAGATGTGCTCTGTACCACCTTCTGTCCGTATGTATCCACCACAGAGCAGGTGAGGAAGTAGTAAGCTCCATCGTCCAACGCTCCGAGAAGCAAATCGGGAGTGATGGTGAATCCTGACAGTTCCCCACTAAACTTTCCGGTGTAGATCGTCTCTCCGTCATATCCGTCACGAGTAAGTCCGTCCGGTCTCTGTACGGAGAAGGCCCCGTCCCTTGTGATGGTCACATAGGTCTGACCGCCTACTCCCGCACCTGTGACGGATAAGGTTAAGGGCATTGCCTTCAGCTCACCACTTACGAGCGAAGTGTTCACGGATATCACAGGAGCATCTGCCACATCCACGGATACACCTGCGGATATATTGGAAAGACCGCTTTCTGATACAGTCTTGACCGATATCACATGGCTCTGACCTGCACTCCATGAAGGCGTGAAGGTGTAGCTCTGTGAAGCCCCTTCAATCTCTGCTATCGGCTCGCCATCCACGAACACCGAAGCAGCCGCCTGTGATGTATCGTCGGTCGAGACATAGCCCCATGCTACCGTAAGGGCATCTCCGGGCTTGATCACGCGAGCCGAAAGAGCCACGGAAGGCACCTCCGGTGCTGATGTTAAGTCTATCCTTATCAGCTCCGACCACGGTCCATACTCATCGCCCTCTGATGAAGTAGTCCCAAACTTAACAAGCCTCACCTTGAAGTACCATGTCTTGCCGCGTGAAAGACCACTCACAAGCCATCTGGTGGTCTTGCTTCTGATGATGTACTCGCTAGGCTCATCGGTGCTGGTCCATGCATTGATATTATCGCTCCATGATATGATCGCACCATTAGCGGTGGCCCATGACCACTCCCATTCGAGAGCGACTTCGCCCTCTTTGGTATAGGTCGCAGAGCCTCCGGAAGCCGAGGGAGTGACCGGTGCAGGAGTACCGGGAGTCACTTCTGATTCACCGCCCGTGATGGTCGCAGGAGCCTGTGGAGTGGTCACGTCCTCTGTTTGCCATACTGTGGCAGACTTTGCCACGGGGTTGCTGTTCGGATCTCCCACATACGCGAAAAGACCAAAGGTCGCTTCTGTCACAGTGGGTGAAAGCTTATAGGTGGCGGTGAGCGATGTGGAACCATTTGATGCGAGCACCTTGCCGTCTGAAAAGACCAGGGCAACCTTTGCATCAGGCACTGTCGAGCGATTGGTGAATGTAGCTGTGACCACCTGTGTGCTTGTATTCCAGCTTATATCCGTGAACTCGGGGCTTTTAAGTGTATTCACCCATCCGAGAGCAGGATCGCTTGTCGCGGTTCCATTACCGGTCGCTGTAGCTCTGAACCATATCGCCTGATCTTCCGAAAGCGTACCGACTGTGAATGTCGCAGTCACAGTCTTATCTTTTGTGGATCCTGCGAGGGTTGCTCCGTCTCTCCACGTTGGAGAAGCAGGGAGTCCCATGTTCGAAGAAGGAACTCCGATGCAGTACTGGATCTTTAATGAATCATAGTATTTCATCTCCGATGCAAGGGTGTTAAAGATCACGGTGGCGGAAGTGCCCTGTCTTGATGCGGTGAAGAACCTCGGAGCATAAGGAGTCCCGAAGTATGCCTTCTCATATACCCATGCAGTCGCGCCCTTCGGCCCTCTTGACCTTGCCCTGAACCATCCCACCTTATCAGTCGAAGCGGAAAGGGTAACTGATCCCGTCCCATCGCCTGTCCTTTTGGTGGCTGATGCCCAGTCGGTTTCCGATACCTTATCGCCGTCTGAGGAGAGGGTCTCATATTCCACGTCCGTGAAAGGTGCAGAGTCTGTCGTGGTTCTTGCCACCGTCCATGATACCGTCTTCCCTGACTTTGAAAGTGCAGGGGCAGCAGGCGTGGATATCAAATAGACGTTCGTAGCCCAATCATGAGACCCGAACCTTGCCCTCCATGCTATGCCTGAAAAGCGGTAGATGGTGCTCGGATAGTAGTTTGAGAAGTTAACCTCAAGGTCCATGGATGTGGCACCTTTCGCGCCCCCTGCATGCCCTATCTTAACCACTCTGCTACTATCTTTAAAAATTGTCCCGTCTTCGCCTTTCTCGTCATCCTTGAGAAGGACGTACTGAACGTCCACCCAGTGGTCAGTGGGCTCGCTTGTATCCGCTGACCACTTCCATGAGAGTGTGAATGTATCGTTATTTCTCCGAACCGCAAGCCCGGAGAAGGTGTGATTTTTTGCCATGTCAGCCTCCCGTATTTGCCACCCTTTCGGCGGTCTTCATGAAGCTCGTCGCAAAGGCATTCGGATCGGATGCCCCGTTCACTGTTACGTTATTGTTGACGGTTACAGATTTACCACCGCCGGAGGAGCTTCCGCCGGATGCGGAGTTCATCTGGTTGAGGAAGGAGTTCATCACGGAAAGTGCATCAGGTGTCTTTGCCTTGACGCCTGCCGCGATGCTCTTGACTATCGCCTCGCCGATGCTCTTGTAGACCTTTGACTCCGATGCGATGGTGGTCATTCCAAGTTCTGAAAGAGTGGTACTCTTTAACTTATCAAGACTTTCCTTCTGTGCTGCTTTCATTTCATCTCCGGAGCCTTTGACCTCTTCCACGGTATCGCCTAAAGACTTGTCAAAGCTCTCCGTGATGCCTGAAAGGTTTGTCGCCGTAGCCGCGCCCATCTCTTCAAGAGTCGCATTGAAGTCCGTATCCATGCCCGCCATCAGCTCCGCAGTGCTTTCCTTCGCTTCGTTTAAGCTTACGAAGGAATCATTGACTCTTTTCAGCTCTTCCTCCGATGCTTCGGCGAAGTTGTGGACATATCCGGCACCGCTTATGCCCAGGCTCTCCAAGTATCCGAGCAGACCTTCATCCAGAAGCCCTTTCTCTGCCTTCTCCTGCAAGAGTGCAAGGTCTTCCTGGTAGTCATTGATCATTTTGGTCTGGTCTTCCATGTTTTTCGCGATGGTGCTCATCGATTCAGCAGAAGCTTTCTTTACTTCGCCGAACAGACCAGCCTGCCCCGAGAGTGAGTTATACGCGGAGTTATACGCGGAATCATAGGAGTCCTGAAGCTTCTCAATGGAATCATCCAGGTCATCTGCGTTCTTTTGAATGGTCACAAGGCTATCCCCGAGTTGGACTGTCGCAGTCCGAAGCCCGGCGTTTGCCCTCTCCGCCTCCTCTGCGATGTCAGCATGATTCTGCAGGTAAGTGTTCGCTTTCTGATATTCCTCGGAAAGCTCTGCTTCAGCCTTTGACAGGCTGTTCACAGAGCCCATCAAGGTACCGATGCGGTAGTACTGCTCGTCTGTGAGCTGACCCGCGTCTCTCATGCTCTTGAGCCTTTGGGAGTCTATCTCCTGCAGGCTCGTATATGTGAACCCGAGTTCCTCATATGCTTCCTTAAGCAGGAGCTCCGCCTCAGTCTGCTCCTTCGTGAGCTCGTACTGCTCGCGGGCTATATTCATCAAGTCTTCCTGAGCCGCCGCCACGAGCTGTTCTTCTCTCATGGCCGTGATCTGCTCTTCGATGGCTTCGATGTTCCGGTCGAGGGCTCCTGTGGTCTCATCGATGCAGATATCGAGCTCAGGATAAGCCGCATTAAGCTGCGCGATCACTTCCTTCTGCTTGTTGATGGATTTTGTAGATCCGTCTGATTCAGCGATAAACTCCTTCAGTCTTTCCACAAGCACTCTTGCTGTGTCCTCGGTCTCTCCGATGCTCTGTTTCTCCTCTTTCCTTGCCTTTGCAGACCCTCTTGAAGCATCGATCACGTCTGAGTATGACTTCGCAAGCTCTTTGTTGGCTTCTCCAAGATCGTGAGTGACCTCCACGGTGTCGTTCATCGTGAGCGCACCATTTGCCACCGCGATGATCCCGAGAGCCACCGCCGCAAGGGCGGCAGGGATAACAAGAAGAGCCGCATTGAAGCCTAGAGCGGATGTAGCGGCCGTGTTAAAGCTAACCGCCACATCCTTGAGAGCTACTCTTAAGCCCTCATGAGATATCACGCTCACCGCACTCGCCAGTGCTGCTTTTGCGCTTGCAAGCGTGTATCCTTCCTCTGCAAGGGTCGCGCCTATGGCGGCAGTTTTCGACATAGTAAAGCCGGTAGCCACTGCCGTAAGCGCAACGGTGCCAAAAAGCTCTATCTCGTCCTTATTTTCAACTAAAAAAGCGATAACCTTAGTTGCATCCGTCATGAATCCGGTTATCGTTTCGGATATTTCCGCGGAGTTCTTGTTAACGAGATCGGTCATCGCCTCGACTGTTTCTGTCATAACGGGAGCAAATTCTGCACCGATCTGCTTCTTTAAGGTGTCTACTCTTTTAGACATCCTCTCAAGTGCATCAGAGGTCTCAAGAAGCCCATCAAGGGTCTCATCGGATAAGACATACCCCACTGACTCTGCCTCGTTTGCAAGGTTCTTGAAGCCCTTTGAACCGATAGCGATCAAAGGGTTGAGCTGTTGAGCTGAACGTCCGAGGAGCTTCATCGCAAGGACGTCCTTCTCTGCAGGGTTCTGAATCGCTCCAAGGGCATCTATCATCTCCCAGAAGACTTCTTCTGAAGATCGCAGAGACCCATCAGCCTTGGTGATCTCGATGCCGAGGGTCTTGTATGCATCCACATAGTCTTCCGTGCCTTTTTGCGCCTGTCCCATAGAGCGGAGGTTTCTTGTCATGGAGGCGGTAATAGTTTCCACAGAGACATCCATCAGCTCTGTGGCATACTGCATCTGCTGGAGGGTCCTTGTGCTGATGCCTGTCTGAGTGGAGAGTGTTGCCACATTATCGGCGGCAAAAGCCGCCTCTGTGCCAAGCTCTATCAGTCCCTCCGTGACCCTTCTTGTTAGCCTCACGAGGGATGCCGCAGCCCTTTCAAGAGCCACGCCGCCAAACACTGCGGCGATGGCCGAGCCTGCAGTCTCTGATTCCTCTCCGGCGGTCTTGACCGCCTTGCCCATCTCATCGATGGATGAAGCAGTACCATCCGCGCTCTTTTCAGCCTCCTGCAAGTACTGGCTGTTCTGTTCAAGCTGATATCCGAAGTCAAGAAGAGCCGCCTCTGCTTCGTTCGAAGCGGTCTGATATTTGCGGACAGACTCTTCTGCCGCAAGCTGCTGTTGAGTGGCTTTTCTCAGCTCTTCCTCAAGGATCGCCACCTGTTTTGATGCTTCTTCGAACTCTTCGGAGTCTTCGCCGTAAGCCTTGGCCGCCGCTTCTGCCGCGTCCTTTGCCTCGTTTAATTCATTCCCAAGATCGTCCACGAGGCTCTTTGCATCGGTCTGAACGTCCACGGCATGGGAGAGAGCATTGGAGTATACCTCCACCTTCTTGCTCTGCTCGTCATACTGCTTCGCAAGGACTTCCTGCTTTGCCGTGAGAGCTTCGATGGTGTTCTGCTGTCCTTCAAAGGTTGCAGAAACAAGCTTCATCTCGCTCTTAAGCTCTTTCTGGTTCGCATTTATCTCTTTTATCGCCGCATTGTACTGCTTATTCCCCTCCAGTACGATGCTGGCACCTATTTTTTTTACTGAACTAGCCATTTATGAAAGCCTCCACTGAATCGAGGTGTCCATCGTCATAGTCATACTTTCCAAGCTTCTCAAGGTTAAAGGTCAGCTTGAAGATGTCAAATTCACGTAAGAACCGCCCGAGGGTCAGATGCCCTGTCTCTCTGTCACTGTATCCGAGACGGATCCTGCTCACCGTCCTTACGTAGTCAAAGTCGATGCTTCCGTCACTTTCTTCTTCTTGCTGGTAGTCATCGATTTCTTTTTTTTTACCGCCAGAGCCACTGCAAGCTCCTCTGTGATGATGGCTGCAAGCTCCGGCAAGGTCTTGTCTATGAGGTTAATGACCTCTATCTTGCTCATATGTTTAACCGGATATTCCTGAAGCCTGTCCGCTTCAATCTCGAAGGCTTCATTTACCATGATAGGCAGGATAAAAGCTATCGCCTTCGCCGAAGGTTCGCCGATGTAAAACTGTCCTTTTTCTTCTGCAGGTGTTAAGCCTCTAAGCTTCCGTTCAAACTCCGTGATGGTACCGTACTGTTCCTGAATCTCTGCCAGGACGTTTAAGTCGATCACCACTTTTAACTTCTTCCCATTCATCGTGATCTCTGTCATATCATTCTCTCCTTAAGTTTGAAAAAAGGCACCTCCGAAGAGGTGCCTGTAGTACCTTATGCTCTTACGCAGGGATTCCAAGCTCGTCAGTCACATAAGCGAGTGCAGACGCTTCTGTAGCGAATCCGCCCTTGCTTATCTTGTACTGAAGATCTTCGTCTCTGCCTATCGCTGTTCCACTGATGGACGGTGTATTATAGGTCACACTCTCACCCTTTGTGGTGAAGGTCTCTGCTCCTGCGGAGAACTTAACTTTGGGGATGATGACTGCCGTATAAGTACCGCCTGTCTCCTTTGCGATGAAACCAATACCAACGTATGCGGCATCATCAGTGGTCTTCTCTGTCACTTCCTCGCCGCTTACGGTGCGACCGAAGAGAAGCGCATGAGCTGCCGCAGGGAGCTTTGTCACTCCAAGCTCAACACTCATGTCTGTGAACTCATTCACCTCATCCACCTTGTGGTCATCACCGAAAAGTGATGCGCTCGCATAGTTGGGAGTGAATGTCCCCGTCATAGCCTCGCCCAGATATACCGGGGAAGAATATGAGGTAGGATCTGTCTGTGCTGTTGAATCATAGGCATATGCTGCGGCTATGATCTTCTTCATACCTATCCTGTATCCCATTTTTTCAAACCTCCTGTGAAATACTAAATGAGAATATTAACTGCCTGTTGAATGGTTGACCGGTGGCAGGGTCTGTATTAACCTGCTCTCTAAAGTTCTGAAACGTGAAGCCCTGTCCTTTCATGGTGCTTATGATAGTATCTTTCAGCGAGTGAAAGTTAAAAGCAAACGGGCACACCATCTGCACCTGATAGACCGCGCTTTCCGTGAGATAGTCGTCATCTCCGTATAGCTCGGGTCTTTCGTCCTCAAGAGTGAACACTATGTACTTGTCCGCCTTACCGGCATAAGCTCCATGCGCTACAGGCAAGCCTGTAACGGTCTTAAGCTCCATGATTTTAGAATCTACGTTCATTTGGTGGTCTTCCTGTCATATACTTCCTGAATACGCTTCATGACCTCAGCTTCCGCATCCTTTGTCGCCCTTTCAAGAAAAGGTCTCGCAGGTTGGAAGTGATTTCTATGGGCTATCCCATACTCTTTCCAGATAGCTTTTAGCGCATTACTAACTTTATGTGCCCTTTTTGACGGCCTGCCCTGGTGGTAGTAGGTGTGGTTGGAGTATCCGCGCGGACCTACATTCACAATCCATGCATCTGTCTTGGTCGCCTTCGGAGTGCTTGCCTTGATGGACTGCACCATCTCAGAGTCCGAAGGGTTGGAGTGATCGATCACGCTTGCCGCAGACTTCTTCACTGATGCTTCCAACACCGGAGCCGCTTCCTTAAGAGCTTCTTCCGCTATTGATTCAAACGGCACCGAAGTGAGTTCTGATAAGAAGTCATCCGGAAAGTCTACTTCAAACAGAGCCATCTCACATCTCCCTTCCCGAGTCCTCATTGAATGAGAGGGTCAGCACTATGTCTGCCCCGTCAAGATAAGTCCTCGCAACTCCATACTCTTTGTCTTCGCTTACAAGGATCACCCTTGTCTGTCCGTCATAGTTCGCGGCATTGATACGGCACTCCCACTGGGCCTGATATCCTGATTTCAACGCTAGAGACATGCCTGCCCTTGTCACGCTCTCAAGCGTACAGGGTATCTGATCGCTCCACTCCGTGGATTCGATCGGGAAGCCGTCTGCGTCCTGGGAGCTCTCGATGTCTACCGGCAACTTGATAGCATCTATCTTCATGAGCCTTCCTCCACATCCGGATCCCATGTCCCTCCCGTCTCTGTGGAAAGTCTGAACACCAGAGTGTGGATGATCTTCTCATATGCGGTCATATCAGCCACATCACCGCCGATGAATGCAAGATACAGGGCTCTGCAGTATGCGGAAAGCACAAGCTTTACCCTTTCATCCTCACCATCGATCAACGCGGAGGGGACTCCCCTTGCGGCAAGGTCAAGCTTGCCTGCAGCGATCCATCCTGTGAAGTCTGCATCATATGCAGTCACGGATGCCGGTATGCCGTTATAATTTTTAACATCATCCAGAAGTGCCATAGTATCACCTTATTTCTTCTTGCTTGCGACCTTCGGAGAAGTTTTCTTCTCTTCGGTCTTTTCTTCAGCTTTTTCTGCCGATCCTATCGCGATGAGAGCCTCGACATACTGATCAGGGACTTCTCCGAAGTCCCCAACCGGTATCTCATTAGCTCCGCAAAGGATGGGCTTGAGTGCTTTTATCCTCATGCCCTTTCCCCCTTATGCTTACATCGTGATGGCAAGAGCCTTCACTGCATCAGTGTCAACTGCCTTGAAGTCGTTCCTCTCAGTTACCTTGTAGTAAACGAGGTCGTTTTCAAAAGCGGAAACGCTGTTCACGGTAGCCGCATCGCTGTTCTTGATGGTTCTCTGACGGAGCTGGAACTTCTTAGCGAACTCCTTGAAGTCACCAACATACGCAGGAACTACAGTTCCGCTTGTGGTATCGTTCGGAAGCTGAGCATCGGGAACTACGAATACAGGGATGCTGATCGCACCAGCAGAGAGGCGAAGCTTGCCAGGGTTGCTGATGTCGGGAGTGAGCAGGTATCTGTTGTCGCTGTCCTTGAGCGTATCAAGCCAGTTAAGACCTGTGTCATTGGTCACGAAAGTTGCATTCTGCTTGTAAGCAGAGCCGAGGCTCTTATTGATCACAGCCTTGATCGCATCGAGCTTAGCGATCTCCGTAGCACCTGTGATGCTTGTGGCGGTAAGAGCCGCAAGAAGAGCGAGCACCTTTGTATTCGTGGTCACTACATCACCGCGAGCGATCCACTGAGCAAGCAGGCCAGCGATATCTGCATCGCTATCCTCGAGAAGCTCTTCTGTTACTCCCCAGTAAGCAGCCCTCTTTTCGCAAGCGTATGTGACACGCTCGAACTGCATATCTGTGCCTGCCTGGATGGCAGCAGCCTCTGCTACTGTAGCGAAAGCAGAAGGAGCACCCTTCTTCTGGAAGGTTCTTGCACCCGTGGGAGCCTTAACTGTCTCAACGGAGATAAGAGGCTCAAGGGATACAAGATCCTGCTTGTACTGATTGACTTTCGTATCAATGTCAGCAGGAACGGTGAATCCGCCAAGAGTGCCGGCAGGTGATCCGCCACCTTCGGATGCTGTGTTTGCAAAGCTTCTGCTTCTGATCATGTCAACGAACTTCTCCATCTCAGACTTGCCAGCCTTGGGAGTAGCGATCTGGGGAGCTACAGGAGCCACATCCTCGATCTTGGAGAGGTTGTCGAACTTCTTCTGAAGCTTCTCAACTTCATCCATCACTGCATTTGCTTCATCGTCCTTGCCGTCTGCGTAAAGCGCGGAGACGGAAGCCTTCTTCATGTTGATCTCGTCAAGGAGATCCATCATCTCTTTCTTCACTTCTTTTTCCTCCTTAAAGTGAAATGCCCATCATGCGCATACGCACCATGGTGTGTTTATGGTTCTGCTCATTAAGAGCTGTATCATCAACAGGAGCAGGCTCCTGTTCTGACTGTTCTTCGGCCGGTGCTTCCGGCTCTTCTGCAGGTGTTTCTGCAGGCTCTTCCTTTGACTCTTCCTTCGGCTCTTCCGATGCCTTAAAAGATGTGGCAAATTTATCCATGAAGCTGTTCGCCACCTTGAATCTTGAGAAGAGTGCTATCGGAGCGGGTTCTTCCGCTTCTTCTTTCTTCTCATCGCGATAGAGCACTTCGTCCGCGAAGCCCATCTTGACCGCCTCATCGGCAGGCATCCAGGTCTCATCGTCCATAAGCTGGGAAAGCTTTCCCTTACTCATGCCGGTCTTGTCTCTATATGCCGTTATGATGGCCTCTTTCACGGAATCAAGCACTTTGATCGCTGCTTCCATCTCTCTTTTATCGCCGATGGCGATCGTTGACGGATTATGAATCATAAGCATTGCCACAGGGCTCATCTTGACCGAATCACCAGCCATAGCCACCACTGATGCTGCGGATGCTGCAAGCGCATCAATTTTGACCGTCACCTTGCCCGGATACTCTTTGAGCATGGTGTAGATTTCAGCTCCGGCGAATACATCACCGCCGGGTGAATTGATCCATACTGTCATATCACCGCTTCCGGCATTAAGCTCTTCCCTGAATGCCGCAGGGGTCACTTCATCTCCCCACCAGCTTTCTTCAGCTATCGGGCCATTAAGCCTAAGCTCACGGCTCGACCCGAACTCATCCGGTTCTGCATTATTTGAAAAATCCCAAAACTTAAGCATTTAAGCTTCTCCTCCTTCCCTCGAGACTCCATACGCGGCACCTACTGAGGTGATCGGAACGTAGTTTCCATTCACCATCAGAACGTCTCCTCCTTCCGTCCATGGAAGTTGGAGAGCATCGCGCGCCTCGTTGGGTGTATAGACTCCATTCTGAACACCTTGGCTCAGTATGGTCATCTGTGACTTTGCATCGACTCGTAAGAGAGCCTTTTCGTTGAATCTGTACCAGTACCCTTCCTGAATCTGCTTGTCAGTAAGACACTTATAGTTGATCTCTTCCTCGTATGACTTAAGGCGGAAAGCCATCGTGTCCACAAGAAAAGCAAGTTGCTGTGCCTCTGCATTCGCGTAAGACGTTCCTGTGTCATCATTAAGCATGGTCGGCTTGATGCCGAATGCCGCCGCTATCTGAAGGGCGCTGTGCTTTTTTAACTCGAAGAACTGTGATTCTGTCAGACTCATCTTAAGCGGTGTCAGCTTCAAGCCCTCCGGCACCGGAATGATATTCCCGGCATCCCTTGCCCCTTCAAGATATTCCTTATACCTGCCTTGGAGCTTCGTCATCCTGCCCTTGTCGAGCTCTCCTGTGAACTCAAGAGCCATCGGGCCTGTGAGTCCGTTCTTGTAGAGGTTCCCGAGAGTCTTCTGGGACTCAATGGATGAGTCGATCATGCTTCCGAGCTTATCCCTCACGGGGATGCCCATGATACCATCAAGACTGAATGAAGTCTTGAAATGCAAGACGTCATCCTGTGGATAGACGTAAGTCTGCCCGGTCTTTGCATCTACGTATGAGTAGTAAAGCCTTCCCTTTGCTCCAAATATGCCTGCATCATCCATGGTGACAGAAACATCATTGGAGGGCATCAGCCATAGACCATCATAGACTATCTGACCACCTATCCTTGACCGCTCCACATGCCTCTGGATCCACACATAAGCATTTCCGTGATGCTCACAGTTAAGCTCAACACTCGCCCAGAACTGCGAAGGAGTCATGATGGGGTTAGGCCTTACGGAGAGGAGAGCGGTGAGGCTGTCCCCTTCTGCCCTGATCTTGCCTCTGTCAGCGGTCTCCTGATAGTATTTGATCGGCATCTTACCCACGGCTTCGGAAAGAAGGCGGAGGCAGGTGAAGTATGTGGCTTCACTCGTCTCTTCATAGTCTCCATTTATCCCGAGCCACTCAAGAAGCTCTCTGTCCCTCTGCGTGACCGTGACATCATTCCTTATAGTTCGCCAGAAGGCTCTGATCGCGTTTCTAAACTTTCCCATATCTGTTAATCCTCAAGGAAGTCATCAATCGCATTGATAAACTTCGCATTGCTCTGCAAGTTCGACTGCTGGAGCAGATAGACCGCATCGATCGTGGCCATCACTGCATCAGTCTTGCCTGACTTCGCTGCTTTTTTGTTCGGATACATCCTCATGGTGGTGTCATAAGATATGCGCACCGCCTCAAAATTGATCTCATAGAGCTGGTTACTCTCATATTTGAACCGCCCTGCCAGTACTTCTTCGTAAAGGTACTTGGTGGGCTGATGTAGTGTATCGGAGTGCTGGCGGACTTCAATGCAGTCATACTTTTCTGACCACTTCTCCGCGGAGCTTAAAGCATTAAAACGGTCATAACCGATGCCTAAGATCTTCACCCCATATTTTTTCTCAAGAGAAAAGACATACTCTTCGATGGTTCCATAGTCCACGGTAAGATCGCCACAGGCTGTCGCGTATCCCTGATCAATGAAAAGGTGATAGTCTATCTTCTCGATCGCGTTCTTTTCTTCGATCCTGCCCTCCGGCAGAAAGACCATCGGCTTGACCATGATGCTCTCGTCATCGTCCACACCCACCATCACCACTGAACAGTTATCGTTTGAGATAGCCAGGTCAACTCCGACGAAGACCTGCTTTCCTTCCCATTTGAGTTCTTTAACCCTGCATTTCTGCAGCGCATCTATGGGAATGTAGCTCTCCGTCTCTTTCCCCTGATAAATGATGTTGCAGTGCTTCGTGATGAAGTTTTCCCTTAAAGATGGCACCTCAAGAGCCTTCTTGCGCTTCTTTAAAAGGTCATCCCATACCGCGGGGATCTCTATCGCTAAAGGGTTCCCCTGCATAAGTATCTCGTCATCGGTAGCCCAGTCCTTCGTGTTGTCCGGCTCATAAAGAAGCGCGAATAGTGACTCATCCTGCACGAGTCCATCCAGCACCTTCTTCGCATATCCCACATAGTCCTCGAAGGGATTTGAAGCCTTCGGATACTTTGTGGAGATGATGAATCCCAGCTTGTTCTGAACCAATATCTGACCGGACTGCATCGCCTCAACCGCGTAGGTATCGGGAAGCGCTCCCACTTCATCGGCGATGAACACTGTCGGCTCCTTGCCGTCCAGTCTGTTCTGACTGTAGTTAAGAGGCGTGTACCTCGTCCGGGTGGGGTTGTGAAGGATATAGTCACGGAGTATTTTGAACTCCCCCGCTTCGAATACATCCGCGTTCGCGTTAAGGAGTGGCTCAAGGGCTTCCTTGATCTCCTTTGCAAGCTGACCATCCGGGGCAACTGAAAAGAACCGCGAATACTGCGGTTCTGTGTAAAAAAGCAATATGAAGATGATCGCCACGATAAAGGTCTTGCCGTTTTTTCGGCATATCTCCAGCACTACCTGCTGGTACCTTCGCCTGCTCATATCATCGCGATGTACGGTGCACAAAACCGCCGCTATCATTAACCATTGATAGCCCCCGAGGGACTTATGGACTGTGAATCCTGCCCTCGGGCCTTTCGCCATTTTGAGCACTTTGGCGATTATGTCTATTTTTTTAAGCAGCGCATGATTGATGGTGTACTTCTTCGATTTCTCATCCCAGAGGTCTGCAAACTCCCTGCACTGCTTCACCACATACCTCGGAGCATTCACCGCTCCGGACAAAACTGCATCCGCGTACTTAATGGATGGATGTTCATGCTTAACCGCCTGCTTCTTTGGCGCGTTTTCCTTTGCAGTCGGTTTTTTCGTGGTCTTACTCGCCATCTACCGACTTAAGGACATCCATCAGAGTCTTTTGCTTCTCGGACTCTATTCGCTTCACCGCGGAGATTGAAAGCTTCGCACGCGCCTGTGGTGAAAGTCCGAGCTCGTTGCAACACCGGAAGAACTCCTGATCCATCTGATTCTTCTCCTGAATGGGGAAGTCCCTGTCTCCGGCATTCCACCTTATGATGAACTCTATCTGCCTGTCAAGGTTGACAGCGGTCTTTGTCAGAATGAATCCGTCAATATTTGTGAGGAGCCTGCTCTCGTCAAGCTCTCCCAGAATGAAGTTATAAATTTCTTTTTGAGTCTCTGTCAGATAGTCCGGCGGTGCCATGTTGTCGCTTTTGAGCTTTAGACTCTTCTCCGCCATCATCCTGATCTCGTTCTCTTTTGTCGACCGGTGGCTCCGTTCTCCTTTAACGGTAGCCGATCGGGGCTTCGCAGGTCTTGCCATCTTCCGTTCCTCCTCTTCTCTGTCAGCTCCCTCTCCTTAAGAGCTGAAGATGTGATCGTGTAGTTTTGCCTGTGCTTTCTTTAAGTCATCCACATTGTTTCCGTCAATCGCATGTCCCAGGAGAGCCCATAGAGCCTCCTGCGTGATCTTCTGGCTTTGTTCGATGGCGGAGGATGCCTTCTCGATGGTGAGCATCCTTCCCTCCATAAGGTTGAGCCTGTCCTCGCATGCCTGAACGCGTTGAGACAAGACTCTCTCCGGAGCCTTTGCCTTGCTGATCGCATTCACGATCACGGCAGCCGCGCCGGAGATGGTGATGATTCCACCGCAAACTCCGAGCAAAATTGTCCAGAGCTGATTGATCGTTATCATCGGATTTCTCCTTTTTTTGTTGAATCTTGCTTAAACTTTTTAAACATTTTAGGCTGTCCGCCTAAGAGAAGG
>JAEIGA010006962.1_pt1 | contig 17195 bp, 12 predicted proteins | sample 9270691 | NCBI WGS metagenome assembly JAEIGA01 (sample SAMN17057246, study PRJNA624740) | gut metagenome | biome: biome; isolation source: fecal sample | host: Bos grunniens | place: China: Xizang | collected 2019 | reverse complement strand
TTCTTTTTTTTGATTAAATGGCAGACGGAACGGCTGTTTTAAAACAATAGGAAGTCCACACTGCCAAACACCTTAGTCGGATGGGCGGCGTTAGTCCGCACATTCGACTAACCGATTACCTGTAAATGCGATTTTATTTCGTTTAAGTCTTTTTAAATATGGTGTCGCGTCAGGAGGTGTCCGGCGCTCCTCCTCGGTCTCGACTCGCTACGGAGTTGTAACGCCTTTCGCACTTAGACAACAAACCGTTTTCAGCCTACCTTGCCTCGACAGAAACCACTGGTTGCTTACAAATGCCTTTCTTACGGCTACAATCCTTCGCGAGGTCTCACTCGGAGGACTCCGCTCCACCTCCTTTTGCGACTAAACGAAACAACGGTTTGACCGAGCTGTCGGGACCTTTAGGCGCGCCCTTCAGCAAATACAAAAAATTCATCTTTTTCAACGAAATAAAATCGTACCCGGCGAAGCCTAGGCAATATGCTTATTGTACACCAACAGCGATAAAGTTGCAAAAAAGTTAAGGGAGGGGTAATTTATTGTAAATATCCCAAGGTTTGGGCTTGACAGCAATCTCTCGTTTATGATATCTTACAAGCAACTAAAAAAGAAAGGTTGCTGTCCGCTCTAATGGATAGCAGTGTGGTAAAATATACTTAGATTCGCAAAAGGAGTATGCCATGATAACTTTGCAAAAAGCAGTATTTTCCAAGGGAGGGGGCAGACATCGCAGCCTCCTGATTGCGGCGGCGATTCTATCTGCCAGCACCGCCCTGTCTGGCAGCGCGTCCATTGTCCCAGTTCCGGGGTACGAAATGCTGGAATACCTGGAGTCCTCCGGGACGCAGTATATCGACACCGGCGTCGTGTATGCGAACGACACGAAGCTTACGCAGCGCTTCTGCGTTGTCGATTTCGCCGGCGCGCAAATGCAGATGGGCGCGCTCGACCGTATCGCCAACGTTTGGCATCGTTTTCACTGGGGAGTCGCCGGCGAATCCACCCTCAGGTATATCAAGTGGATTGGGCTTGCTAATGTAGCCAATACAACTCTTCCCGCTGGAGCCGACGGCTGGGTTGATGTGACGCTTGACGCCAGCGACCAGTCCTACACGGAAGACGGCCACAGCACAATCGCCATATTCGCGCGAAACGAAAGCGGCACGTTCACGTGCGGAAAGTTCCGCGTTGGGATAACGCGCATCTGGAAGGGAACTGATCTCGTGCGATTGCTTGTCCCTGCGCGGCGTCTGTCGGACAACGCCCTCGGCCTGTACGACTACTGCGAGCCGAAATTCTACGAGAATGGTGGATCTGGTGAATTCGCGGCCGGACCGGCCATGAAGTATCTTGTGGTTGCCAAGGCAATTCCCGATTCGCTCCAGTCCATCGACTCGCCCGTCGAGGCTTATTGCCCGTTGCCGGTTGTCAAAGAAGAATTTACGGGCAGGACATTGACGAAGGATGTGGACTATACCGTCACCTGGGCGAACAATACGCGCTTCGGCGAAGGGACGTGCACGGTGTCCGGCGCGGGCGACTATGCTACGGCCACACCGGGCTCGGCGACTTTTTTAATAGTGCCGCAGGCGAAGCTGCCGCAGGAGTTTCAGCGGCTCCTTTACCTTGAGACAACGGGGACGGTGCATTACGTCGATACGGACATCCATCCCACCGTGAACACGCGCATAACGGCTGTAGCGCAGACAACGGTGAAGAATGTCAACACATATCTTGTCGGCATTCTCGATACTCCCCAATGGCGTCGTTTCCATCTTGGGGCCAAGTGGATGCCAAATCAAAAATTTTATCTCGCCGGTGGCGTCGGCGGAAACGAGACCCAATACACAAACGATGATAGGTTGCTGATCGATGCCGGCTGGAACAAGCTGACAATGGATGCCGCCAACAAAGTCCTTTCGGTCAACGACGGCACGACATACGCGCTTGGGACTTCCGGCATCTTGCCGACGGAGAGCACGCTTCGCATCTTCGGGCGCATGAGCAACAGTGAGTCTCACAACGTCGGCAATCCCGTGCGCATCGCGGATGTGGCGATCTACGAAAGTGGTGAGAAGACGCACGAGTACATCCCCTGTCGGCGGAAGTCGGACGGCGTCCTCGGCCTTTACGACATCGTTGGCAAGCAGTTCCTCGTAAACAGCGGCAGCGCGGAAGGTGGGTTTGTCGCCGGTCCGGAGTTGCGCGAAGACGCTCGTAGCGGCCTTATCATCTTCGTGCGGTGACAGGCACGAAGGAAGTATGCCATGATAACTTTCTGATCGCCGCGAGGCTGGCATTGCGCGGTGCGTAGGTTGTTTTAGACGTAAAAGCTAAAGATTGATATTGCAACATTACTAAAGTAAGGATCAACAAAGTGAATATTCAAAGAAGAAATTTTTTATTAACGGCGGTAGCGTTTACAGGTATGCTTGCGCATGCCGGAAAGAGTCTTAAAGGCAATGGCGGGCGCATTAAGTTTGGTGTGTGCCGTCCTTTAAGTGATGCATCTGTTTTAAAATCGGTTGGATATGATTTTATAGAGTGTGATGTCGCCTCAGCGCTCATGCCTGATAAAGGAGATGACGATTGGAAGCGTCAGCGCGATAAGATTCTTTCTCTTGCAGTTCCTTTGATAAGCTGTAACGGTTTTATTCCCGGAAGGTTTCGCCTTACGGGACCGAAGGCCGATTTCGCTCCGGCTCTCGATTATGCTGAAATCGCTCTTAGGAGAGCTCAAGAGGTGGGAGTTAAGACTATAGTGTTCGGTTCAGGAGGAGCGCGCAATGTGCCTGGGGATTATTGTGCGAAAAACTTCAGAGATGTTCCTGATGTCGAGAAAGGTCTTGAGCAGTATACTCAGTTCTGCGCTCTTCTCGCTAAAAGAATTGAGGATCTTAAAGACGTTTGCGTTGTCATCGAGCCGTTGCGCCCGAACGAGTCTAATATCGTCAATTTTGTCTGGCAGGGCGTGCAGATATGCAATGAGGTAAATTCGCCGCGCGTAAGACAGCTTGCAGATATCTTTCACATGATGATGGGCCGCGAAAGCGCCGCGTCAATCGTTCAGGCGGGCTCACTTCTCAAGCATTGCCATATCGCGGAGCATACGACGCGCAACTTCCCCGGTAGCGACCCTTCGCGTAATCATTATTTCCGCGCTTATTTCGACGCTTTGCGCACCATCGGGTATACGGGAGGTGTCAGCTGCGAATGCGGCTGGGCGGGCGAGGGGACTTTTCCGCAAAAGCTTGAAAAGGCTTTGAAGACAATGCGCGAATTTTAACGTGATTTAAAAAAGGAGAAAAAATGAATAAACTCAGCCGTCGTGACTTCTGCAAAAGTTCAGCAGCAGGCATTTCAGGGATTATAGCCTCGTCAGTAGCACCGTCTTTGTATGCGGCAGGCGCGAACGAGCGCATCCGTGTGGCATGCGTCGGGTATTCAGATCGATTCCGTCAATCGCTTCTTCCGTCGTTTATGCATCATAACAAGGAGCTTAACTTTGATCTTGTTGCAGTCGCCGATCTTTGGCGCAAGAGACTTTATGAAAAGGCTCGCCCTGAGATTGAAGCGAAGATTGGACATAAGGTCGACACTTACGTTTCTGATGTCGAGCTTTATGAGAAGGCCAAGGATGTAGATGCTGTAATAATTTCGACCGCAGATTTTCAGCACGCTCAACATGCCGCTCACGCCGTTTGGGCTGGTAAAGATTCGTATTGTGAAAAGCCGCTTGCAGAAGATATGTATTCGGCAAATATGCTTCTTGATGCGGTAAATGCAAAGCGTAAGGCAGGCTTTGCTCCTGGTGCAGTCCTTCAGGTTGGCTCGCAGCGTCGCAGCGGCAAGAAGTATATGGCGGCAAAGGATTATCTCAATTCAGGCGAATTTGGTGATGTTTCGTACGTTCATCTTACGTGGAATGTCAATCAGCCTCGCCGTTGGCGTCGCCCCGAAGAACTCGTAAAAAGCCTCAAAGAATCAGATATAGATTGGAATCTTTGGCTTTTAGACCGTGATCCCTCTAAATATCCGTTTGATCCTCGCAAATATCTCGAGTTTCGTCTCTTTTGGCCGTTTTCGTCAGGCATTCCCGGTCAGTGGATGTGCCATCAGATTGATACGGTAGCGTGGTTTATGGGGATGGCGTATCCTAAGAGCGCAGTTTCTTCAGGGGGGCTTTATCAGTGGATTGACGGACGTAAGAGCTTTGATACGTTTACCACGATTTTTGAATATGGCGTTTCAGGCGAGAAGGGCAAGGGCTTTCAGGTGATGTTCCAGTCGCATCAGCACAATTGTGCGGGCGGCTCTCACACGAATTATGAATCTCCCGTTGAGAAGTATTTCGGGCCGAACGGCTGCGTTGATATGGGTACAGGTTTAGTCACCAACGAGGGTGTTGAAGGCAAGAAGTTCTCCTCGCGAGCGCTGCCCGCGCCAAAGGAGACGGTCGTTACGAGCGCGAATACGGGAGGAGATCCTCTTACTTCAGCCCACATGCGCAATTGGATGGAGTGCGTGCGCGCACGTAAAGACCCCAACGCTCCAATTGAGGCCGGCTACAGCCACACGGTTGCACTTGTCATGTCCAATGCCGCCGCACGAACAGGCTGCAAGGCGACATTTGACGAAGAAAAGCGTGAAGTCATCGCAGGAGGCAAAGTCTTCAGAGGCTATACTCAGCGCATCTGATGAATTTAAGAAAAAATTGAACGTTTTCGTTTGAGAAGCATTTTACTTTTCGAATGGAGATATATGAGCAGATTCGGACAGACCGCGAAGCAGGTACCCGGCGATTAGTCGCTGAGTACCGTGCGAGGCTGCAGGCTGCCGCTTATCTTCTATGCGCAGATGAGCATGAGGCGGAGGATCTCGTTTTTAGAGCATTTGAACGAGCTATCCTTAAAATAGATGATTTTAGACCAACAGGCTCGTTTTATTATTGGATATACACAATTCTACTGAACTTCTACAGAATGGACGCGAGGAAGAAATCTGCGCGGAAGGATTCTCTCGTCAATGGGGAATTGCCAGAGGTGGAAGATGATGGGCACAATCTTTTTGAGGAGTTTACTTTTCGCGCGAGTGCGGTGGCTGTGAGAAACGCAGTCTCGCGCCTTCCCGACACATACCGAGAGGTGGTTGTGTTGAGGTACTTTGAAGATATGTCGACGCCAGAAATCGCCAAGGTAGCCGGTATTCCCGAAGGTACGGTGAGAAGTCGTCTTCAGTATGCGAAAGATGCTCTTTATTCCATGCTCTGCGATACGGAGCTTTCTCCCGATTTTGCAGACAAGCTTGTGCGCGCGACGAGCCGGAAGGGGTGGCTTTTCCGTAAGGCGTGGATATTGCCTCTTCTAGTTCTTTTTACGCTCGGAGCTATTGCCGCCAGTGCGACGGTCGTTCTTATGAAAGGCTCCTCAAAGAAAAACGCCTCTCCCGATCGCTCTTCTTCCTTTGCATCTGCAGAGAAGGCATGGCGTGTCGTCGCGGGCACATCGACGTTTACCGCGACGGCTGACGATATCGACAAGGCGATTGAACGTGCTCTTCATTTTCTCGCCTCGAACCAGAAGAGTGACGGGTCGTTCCCTGGGGCAAATGGCAATTCTGCGGCGATTCCTGCTCTTGCGGGAATGGCGTTTCTTTCAAAGGGGCATTTACCTGGGAGCGCCCCGTATTCGAAGACGATAGAAAAATGTCTCGACCGCGTGCTTTCTCTCGCCGAAATGCGCGAAAAACAGCCTTGGCGCGGTTACATGGGCGGCGAAGGACGGATGTATTCGCATTCGATCGCGACACTTTTCCTTTCTGAGATAAGCGGGATGGTTGATGAAGAGCGCCAAAGGCGTATCGACGAGATTCTGCCGCTTGCTATCAAGATAATCGTTGACGCGCAGAATGTGAGGAAGCAGGCCGCGCATGTTGGAGGCTGGCGATATACGCCAGTTTCCACCGATAGCGATCTTTCATGCAGTGGCTGGGCGCTGATGGCTTTAAGAAGTGCCAGACTCAATGGTGCAGACATTCCCGACGAGGCTATCGAAAAAGCCGTTCTTTACATTAAGCGTTCTCAGAACTCTTTGGGTGCGTTCAGTTATCAAGGCAGCAACGGTGGGAACGGTGACACACTTTCTGGTGCGGCTATACTCTGCCTTGAGCTTTGCGGCCGCCATCTCGACCCGTCTTCGCTCAAGGCCGCGAAGTTTCTTGAGAATAGATACGAAAAAGTGCTTTTGGGTGGCGGTCACCGCTACTACGGCATGTATTACACGGCTCAGGGCCTTTTTCAGCTGGGCGGGGATCTTTGGAAAAAGTTCGAATCGTGGATGTATAAAACTTATATATCAAAACAACTTCCAGACGGTTCTTGGCCGAAAGATACTGTGAACAGCGCCGCGTATTCAACAGCTATGACGGCGCTCGCGTTCACGGTGCCGTATCGGATGCTGCCGATTTACCAGCGCGACGAAACAGTCGACAACGAGGATGAAGAAAGGAAAGAAATAGAATGAACGATGCTAGGAACGAAAATGACATCGAGCGCATGGAAAAGCTCCATGCGAAGTTTCTTGAGATGAAAGCCGAGCTTTCAAAGGTCATCGTGGGACAGGAAGCGATGATTGACGAAGTGTTGACTGCCGTTTTCGCTCGCGGGCACGCGCTTCTCACAGGAGTGCCAGGACTTGCGAAAACGCTGCTCGTAAGAACACTTGCCGAGACACTGGCGTTAGATTTTAAGCGCGTGCAGTTTACGCCCGACCTTATGCCTGCCGACGTCACCGGAACGGAAGTTCTCGATGAAGATTGTCAGAGCGGCAAGCATATTTTCAGATTTGTCGAAGGGCCGGTGTTCACGAACATACTTCTCGCGGACGAAATCAACCGCACACCTCCCAAAACGCAATCTGCGCTTCTTGAGGCGATGCAAGAGAATTTCGTGACCGTCGGCGGCAAATCGCGCCCACTTGGGAAGCCGTTTTTCGTTCTCGCTACGCAGAACCCGATTGAGCAGGAGGGGACGTATCCGCTTCCCGAGGCGCAGCTTGACCGATTCTTCTTTAACATTAAGGTCGATTATCCCGACCGAACGGAAGAATGCGAAATTCTACGCCGCGCCACGGGCGAAGAAGGCGAAAAGCCCCGTGTCGTTCTGACGGGCGATGAAATTCTTGAACTTCAGGATATGATCAGGCGCATTCCTGCAGCCGACCACGTTATAGAATATGCGGCTGATTTCGTTCGTGCTACGCGGCCTAAATCTCCAGAAGCGCCAGAATTCGTCAAGGAGCTCGTAAGCTGGGGCGCAGGGCCTCGCGCAGGCATGGCGCTCGTAACGGCGGCGAAAGCGAGAGCCGTTTTGCAGGGGCGCGCCTACGCGACCATCTCCGACGTCAGATGGGCGGCGCTGCCCGTTTTGCGCCACCGTATAGCAACGGCCTTCAATGCAGAAGCCGCTGGCGTTTCGAGCGATGACGTCATAAAGCGACTTCTTGACCATTTACGCGTCAGAGAAAATCTCGATGTCTGAGAGGCCCTCATACATGCGTTGGTTGCCCGAAGGGGCGCTCAGCAAAATATCCCGGCTCGAGTTTCTCGCGCACGGAGCGGTAGACGGTTTCATTGCAGGTCGGCACAAGAGTGCGCGAAAGGGCGCAAGCGTCGAATTTGCCGAGCACAGGCAGTATATGCCGGGAGATGACTTACGCTTGCTCGACTGGAAACTCGTCGCGCGAAGCCGCAGGCTCTATGTGCGAGAATTCGTTGACGAAACGAATCTCAGGGCAACTGTCGTTCTCGACGCTTCAGGGTCGATGGAGTATGCGGGCGCGAATTCCTACGAAAAACTTTCGAAATTTGATTATGCGCGCCATGTCGCGGCGCTTCTTTCGTATCTGCTCGTCAACCAGCAGGATGCGGTAGGCTTCGCGACATACGATACGCATCTTCGCAACTACATCCCCGCCGGTGGAAGACCCGCGCAGCTTAAGAGCGTCCTTGAGCTTGTTGATTCACTCAAGTGTGGTGGCGATACGCATACGGCTGAGGTTTTGCACGAAATCGCCGAGCGCATCCCGCGGCGCGGCGTTGTTTTTATATTGAGTGATTTCTTTAACGATCTGAGCTCTCTCGTCAAGGCTCTTTATCATCTTAGATACCGCAGACACGAAGTGTTCGCTCTCCAGATTGTCGCCGAAGAGGAACTTACGTTCCCCTTTACGCGTCTCAACCGCTTCGAAGATCTTGAAAGTCGCACTTTGCTTGACGTCGATACGCGGGCGATTCGCGCAGATTACATAAAGCGCTTTAATGACCATTGCAGCGAATTTAAGCGCATCTGCGGCGAAATGCGCATCACTAATGAAACTCTCGTCACGAATTTGCCGTTCGACGAGGCGCTCGCCGATCTTCTCGTTCGAAACCGTCGCGGAGGAGTGCATTGATGTCATTCCTTTCTCCTATAATGCTGATCGGGCTTTTGTCCGCAGGGCTACCGATTCTCATTCATCTTCTGCGTCGCCGCACGGCTGGGCGCGTTCTCTGGGGGGCGTGGATGTTTCTTTTTGAGTCGATTAAAAAGAAACATCGCAAGCTGATGATCGAGGATGTGCTGCTTCTTGTTTTGAGGACGCTTCTCATCATATCGGCCGTTCTTGCGTTTTCGAGACCCTTCCTCAAGGAGATACGCCTTTTTGGCATTGCAGGTTGCGACAAGGACGTAGTTATCGTCATCGATACTTCCGCTTCGATGCGTCTTTCGGGAGCCGGAGGCAGGCCGTTGTTCGATCAGGCGATAGAAGAGGCGTGTGAACTTGTGCGCCTTTCGCCCGAAGGCACGGCGTTCGGCATAGTCTGCGGCGAAAGCACTCCTGCGATCCTTACGAGCGCGCCTATATCGGACAAGCGCGAAATAACAGCGTTAATAGAAAAGATCAAACCGACGAGTGACGCGATGGATGTGCCGCGCACACTTGCGGCGGCAGGCGAAGTTTTGTCTGGTGGCAACAATCCCGCTAAGGAGATTATAATCTTCGGCGACGGTCAGGGGTATGGCTGGCGGCCTGGAGAGAAGACAGAGTGGGCTCGTGTCGAGCGTATATTTGACCGCTTTCCTGTGAGACCTCCTGTTATATGGAGGTCGCTCCTGCGCCCAGAGAAGGTTCGTAATGCTGCGATTGCGGCTGTTGAACCTTCGAGGGGTGTCATCGGCACCGATCGTCCGGTGTCGTTCACGGTGAGCGTTATTAATTCGGGGAGCGAAGCGTATGCTCCTGGAGATGTCGTTTTTTCGGTGGACGGCGACGAAAAAGGACGTCAGCCGGTCGGGCAGATACTCCCAGGGCTCTCGCGTACGTTCACGTTCTCACACCGTTTCGAAAAGAGCGGTCTAAGAAAGGTTGTGACGTCTCTTTCGAATGCCGATGACATAATGTCTGATTCTACGCTTACAAATACAGTAGATGTTATCGAAAAGATAAATGTGATGATAGTGGACGGGCGTTCAGACGCGACGGGCTACAACCGCGCGGGTGCGTTCGTTGAGGCGGCTTTAAGTCCCGCAAGGCGCGGTAGTGACGATGTTTTTCTCGCAAGGCCGCGCAGCGTCTGGGCGACTTCTCTTGAAAATGAGAAGTGTTTCGAAGGCGTTCACGCGACAGTTCTGTGCGATGTGCCGATGCTTTCGCCAGGTGCGATGACGAATCTCGTCGGATATGTGCGAGGAGGCGGTTCGCTTGTATGTCTGATAGGAGCTCTTGCAGAGGAAAGTTTCTATACTAACGCTCTTTTTGCCGCGAGTTGGACGAACAGATGCGAGGGCGTCGCGAACGTCACATTCAAGGGAGCGCCGGTGACGATGCGCGTCATGTTTGACGAAAAATCCTTGCCGAAGAGCGCTGAAACGCCGTGGCGTTATTCAGACGGAGAAATCGCCGGAGTCGTTGCGCCGTTCGGCCGTGGACGCACTGTGACGCTTGGCTTTCCGCTTGATTTTTCGTCCACCACGTTTCCCGCGAGGCCTGCTTTCGTGCCGTTCGTTCACGAACTCATCTATGCTTCGCTCGCTACGAATTTCGTTTCGGCATCGTGCGACAGCCGCTGGCGCGCGCGCGAAGGAGATCTTAAGGAACTTACCGAGGAAGAGCTCGACGAGCTTGCCGTGTCGATAGATCTCGGCATTGCTCGCAGATGCGAGGATGCGCTCGCAGCCGTGGTCGGCAGAAGTTTTGGTCTTGAGATATGGCGGCCGTTCGCCGTTCTCGCGCTGTTGCTGCTCGTGGCAGAATATCTCCTTTGCCGTCGTTTTGACGCAGAGCGCGGTGGGCGTATCAAGTCGCATGTCCTCTTCGCACTGAGGACGGCGGCGTTTGCGGCGATAGTCTGGCAGCTCATCCATATCAGCTGGGTGCACGACGTCAATAGGCGTATTCATAGACGCGTAGTCGTTGTGACGGATCATTCGCTGTCGATGGCCAGAGGCGATTCTTCATTGGGAACGAACGCTCTTTCTCGCCTTGAAGTCGCAACTAATCTGGCGAGCGTTATTGATAAGAGACTTTCGCGCCGGTACGACGTTGTGCCGTACGCTTTCGGTTCGTCCTCCACCGATTTTGCCCAAGCGCTTGAAAATATTCTTGATGAAGTTCCTGGCGAGGAGCTCTCGGGCGTCGTTTTTCTCACCGACGGCTGCGACACTCGTGAAGGGTGTGTCGCGGCGGCATCGCGCCGCATCGCCCGCGCAGGAGCGAGAATTTCCACGGTTCTTATAGGTTCGACATCAAACCGCGTTGATGCCGCAGTCACGGCTGTTGACGTTGCAGAGACAGTATATCTCGGAGACAAAATACGTCCCACGGCGAGGCTTGCCGCTTACGGCATGAAGGGGCGTACTCTCGGCGTTTATTTCAAGTCAGGCGATGAAGTGATTGAGAAGCGCGATCTCGAGGTAGACGCCGATGAATGGAATGGAGTTGTGCGCTTTACGCACGATCCTTTGAGTAAGGGTGTCGGGTCATACTCTATCTCAATAGTTCCGCCCGAAGGCGACAGCGAAGAGAAGAATGATCTCTGGCCGTTCACTGTGGCCGTTTCGGACGACAGAACGAATGTCATTGTCGTCGACAGACGGCCGCGTTGGGAGTTTAGGTATCTGAGAAATCTTTTCCATGCGCGCGATAAGTCAGTCCATTTGCAGTATGTCATCACAGAGCCCGACAGAATTGCCGCGCCATCTGGCCCGCCCGCGCCACCGGCTGATGCTTCGCGCGAATTCGGAGACGCTGAAGCCGGAAGCCTCCCTGTCACATACGATGACTGGCGCAAATTTAATGTGATTGTCATCGGCGATATTCCTCCGTCCGTTTTTGACGAAGAGGCGAGATGCTCGGTGAAACGCGCTGTCGAAGAGCGCGGCGCCATGCTCGTGGTAATCGCGGGAGAAAAACACATGCCGCGCGATTATGTGTCAGATGCGTTCGCCAAACTGTTGCCTGCAGCATTCACGAATTCGCTGGGGGAGACGACCGCACAATGGATCGCGTGCAGCACACCGTTAGCGCTGACTCCGTCAGGCGCGGCTCACCCTGTGACAGCGTTGTCGGTGAGCGCGTCAGAAAATGCCCGCGTCTGGAATTCTCTCCCGCCCATTGCAGGAAGGCTCTCCGGTTTCTCTGTGTCTCCCGGGGCGGAAGTGCTGCTTTTCGGCGGCGATTCCACGGCGCTTGATTCGCCGCTTCTTATTGTGTCGGAGATGGGGCGCGGCAAGGTTGCGTTCCTCGCGACGGATGAAACGTGGCGCCTCAGATACCGTGCGGGCGACAGGTATCATCACCGCTTTTGGGGCAATCTCGTCAATTGGGGTTTTGGCGAGAAGCTTCGCGACGGCAACCTTCATGCGCGTGTCGGTACCGACAAGATGCACGTGCTGCCAGGAGAAAAAGTTAAGATTTCCGTCAGATTGGTGGACGGCGAATTTAATCCTATGACGAACGCTCTGCCCGTGGCGGTTGTGACTGCGAAAGGAGGCTCTTCGCACCGTATCACACTCTCCAAGCGTCCTGGCGGAAACGGCTATTATGAGGCATTCTTTGATGAGACATCGCTTGAGGGGCACTACAGCGTCGAGATTGAAGATAAAATAGCAGAAGCCGCTCTTGGCGCGCTTTGGCCCGGTAAACTTTCGACGCATTTCGTTTCAAGCGCCTCTCTCGTGCCGGTGGAGTACGTTTCGCTGAAGGCTGATTCAAAAATACCTTCGCAGATGGCTCGGATCACGGGAGGGCACGTTTACACGTCGCCTTGCGATCCATCGCTTTTCGACAAGGCTTTCGGCGCAGGATCCGTCGATGTGACCGAGCGCGTTGAAGATCCGATATGGAATCATCCTTCTGCGCTGGTTATACTACTTGTGGCTCTTGCTGCGCTCTGGATACTGAGAAAATTGAGGGGGTTGGCATGATAGAAATACCGCCAAAAGTTGCAGTTCTTCTTGACGGTGCTCTCAGGCGCGTACGTTGGATATATATCGCGCGTGGTATTGTCGCGTCTCTTGCCGTGTTTCTTTTCTCTTCTCTCGTTGTTATGGGAATTGATGCGTGCGCTACGATATATTCCGATCCGCTCAGGTGGGCTATGTCGCTGGGCGTATACGCCTCGTCGTTAGCAGCTTTTGCTTTCGCCGCTTTGCGTCCGCTCTTTCGCAGGGTAGACCGGCTGAAAATAGCGAAAATATTAGACGAGCGGCACGAAGAGAATGAAGAGTGCCTGACGACGCTCGTGGGTTTATCGCTTGCTTCTGGGCACGCTGAGCGTGTCGCCGCATCAACCGCTTTCATCAGGCTGCTCGCGGCGCATGCCGAAAGAAGCGCGGAAAAAATCGATGTGAAGAAAGAGTTTACGGCTCGGACTGTTGTGAGGCGGCTTTTTGCGCTTGGCGCCGTCGCGCTTGTTTTTGCATGTTCGTTTATCGCTCTGCCTCGACTCGTAGGAATGCTCTTTCTCCGGACTGTCGCGCCGTGGGCCGATGTCGGCAACCTCTACGCAGATGCCATCCGCGTCACTCCCGGCGACATAGACACTCTTGCGGGAGAAAAGATAGTCATAAAAGCCTCCGTGGAAAGGGGTTTTGCGTACGAGATGCAAATACGCATTTCTCGCCGCACCGCGCTCGGATGGGGTGACGAAACGGTCGAGTCGATGAGTGGGGGAGAGTACATGGCGACGGCTGATCTTTCTGACCGTGAATGGCGTTACCGTGTAAGTGCCGGGCCCGCGGTTACGAAGTATTTCTTCGTCAGAGTGCACGAGAAGCCGGAGTACAAGGCTTTTTCGGCGAAAGTTGAGTATCCATCGTATACGGGGTTCTCGCCGCTCGTCATCTCGAACGAAGCGGTTACATCCATCAGTGCGATAGAAGGCGCGCGCGTGACGTTCGACATCACCCTTGATCATCGCGTTTCAAAGGCGTATTTGAAGATCGCGGAAAAAGAATCGTCGTCGTGGACGATGATTTCCACAAATGAGGCGAAGTGGTCGCTCCAGCTTGAGAACGCCGCGCTTTTCAGGTCTCCTGAACGGACTGGAGTTCTCAAGAGTGTACCCGATATGCCGCCTTCCGTGGTTATTGAAAAGCCGCAACGTTCCGTCAGAGTGCCGCCGCACGCCAAAGTGCCGTTCATCGTTACGGCTATCGACGATACGCTCGGCCTGTCGAATGAGTTGCTTGTCAGAATAGGTGGAGGGACATGGCGCTCTCTTCGCGCGCTTGAAAAGTTTTCGCGCAGCAGCGCTTCGTTGTGGAAGGGAGAGGACGAACTTGATCTTTCGCTTCTAGACCTTGAAGGTCAACGCCGTCTTGAGTTCGCCGTTCTCGTGCGCGATGCGCGACCTGACGAGATGGGCGGATCGCATTGTGTCACATCTATACCTGTTGTTGTCTCTCTTGAATCAAAAGCGGAGAGTTTTGCTTTCCAGTCACTCGCTGAGGAGGAGAAGAAATTTAATGCGATTGTCGATGAGGCGAAAAAGAGGCTTGCTGCTGCGGTGCATCCGTCGAGAAACGCGGCAGCGAGAATCAAACATGAGAAAACGGTGAGTGAAACGACCAACCGCGAGATAGCGAAGTCGGCACATGAAACACGCGAGGCAGCCAAGCGGATAGATGAGTTCAGAGAAAGAGTTGAGGCCGACACGAGGTTAAAACCGCTTGAAAAGACTCTTAATGAAGTCATTGAAGAAAAGTTGTCTGCCGTTCTCGAAAAGCTTAAAACCGCTCAGTTTGCTTCGCCTCAGGAGCGCAGTCAGGCGCTCGAAAAAGTTCCTGAGAAGATAAATGAAGCGATAAAGAAAGTTAAAGAACTTGAGGATGAGCTTAAGGCGAGAATGGCGCAGCTTAAGAATCATGAACGCATGGAGGATCTTGCGAGAAGACAGGAGGCTTTGGCAAGGAGCGCGAAGGCGGCTTTGCGGCGTGATAAGGATGGTAAGAGCGACACGCGGATGATGGAGGCGTGGAAACGTATGCAACGCGAGGCGGCAGCCAAAGCGAAGGAGTTGTCCTCGCTCGTCAACGACGCGCAGATTGATGAGGCGCGCAGACGGATGGAGAAGGCGGCCTCTCTTATGGATCGGGAAAAATCAGTAGAAGAAGAGCGAATGAGAAACGCCAATAAGCCGCAAGTGCTGGAGAATCTCGCCAAGGCGCGTGAACGGAGAGAAGACTCAGATAAATTCCAGTCTATGCGCAAGGCGCTTGCGGCGGCGAAGACGGCAGAGAAGATGATGCGTGAATCGGCGAAGATGAATAATCCCCGCCCTGCAGCCGACGCCATGCATAAGGCGATGAATGCGCAGCGCGAGGCGCAGGATGAGTTAGAAAAAGCGTCGGTCAATGAAGAGGGGCGCTTTCAACAGCATGAAGCAGAGAAGGCGCTGCGTGAAGCATTGGATGCAGCCCAGCAAGCGCGAAAGGCGGGGGAGGAGAAAGATGGCACTTCGCGTGAAAGAGCTGCATCGGCACTCGCGAAAATGGAACAATTGCGTGAAAAGGCACTTTCGCATCAGCAGGCAGCTCGCGCTTTGATGGAAAAGGCGCTTGCTGACGCGGAGAAGGGCGAAGAAGGAAGGGTATCTACTTCAGAAAGCTCGGAGGATGCGAATGACAGTGTCGCAGATAAAGCCTCTCAGGCGGCGCAGGCGATGAAGGAAAGCGTTGAGAAGGCGGCGGAGCGTTTCTGTCTTAACAGCGATATAGGATTGAATACGGCGAAGGATAGAAAAAAGAGCCAAGCCTCTTTTGGTGGCGTAGCTGCCGAACTGAAAAGTATGATGCACGAAATGAAGAGCGTCGAAATGACCGGTGATATAAAGGAACTTCTTCGCCGTGAAGGGTGGTTTCTCATCAAGGGCTCTGCGAAAGATGGTATTGGAACGATCGATATCAATGCTGTTTCTCCCGAATATCGCGAACTCGTGCGCCTTTATTTTCTAAAACTCGCCGAAGAGAACAGATAAAAACATCTTTATTCTGTACACACACACGCTTACCACGGCCCTAAATTTGCAAATTTCGCGTCTATCATTATCGACGCAAAAATGATATAATATTGACGCTTTTTGACGGAGAAGTTATGTCTTTAGATGAAAGCGAGGGTAATTTTATGGCAACATCAAGTATAACAGCGAACTTTTACACTGACGACCCCAAGGCCGCGAACGCCTTTGTGCGTATGTTGGTGCGCCCTGAAAGAACTCGAATGGGAGGTGTTTATGCTTAATTTTAAGAGTATGCTTGATACGCTGAAGACATCGCATATCAGGGTGCATATACCTCGCAGTATTCCGCAGTTCACAAACCCAAGCGAGGAGTGTGACCGTCGCGCTGTTATGAGACAGGCGAGCGGTAACGCGCGTTTGGCGTTTGGCAGGTATGTTACGCAAGAGCAAATGGACTCGCGGCTTGAACGTGTTCTTTCGGCTAATGGCGGATTGTGAAATAATATCGTTCCATTGTTGACTTTAAGACCTGAAATTGAGATAATAGGAGGCGTTATGTGTGAAATGATTATATCAAAAAAAGTATGTCGTCGTACTCCTGTGAGAATCGCAAGGGATCGTGCGCTTGACGGTCTTGCTGAATATGTTCGCAAGCAGTGCGCAACACCACAGCGTTGTGCGCGGTACTTGGCTTCAGTCGGGCTTACTCGTTCGGCTAAGGGGCGCATTCTTGTTACGCCAATGTGATAATCTAAATGTCGCATCGTCTTGAGTTCGTTTATGGTTATCATGGGTGTTGCAAATCCGTGGCAGATTCCATTCTCTCGGGATCGGATGTATTGCTTTCTAGTGAAAACGATTACGATTGGCTCGGGACTGGCATTTATTTTTGGGAAGAAGCTCCTGCCCGTGCTTATGAGTGGGCAAAGAAGATGCATCCGAATGAGCCTGCGGTGATTGGGGCGAAAATACGACTTGGTCGATGTCTTAATTTGTTGGATGTGACTGCTTATAAATCGCTTCGCGACACTTATAATATCTTGAAGGAGAATGTCTCTTGCCAGCTGCCGAGAAACGGAAAGCTTTGTCATCGACTTGATTGCCTTGTAATTAACACAGCAACCAATTTCGCGGAAAAAGAGTTGGGGCTGCCATACGATACAGTGAGGTGTCCTTTCCCCGAAGGAGAGCCGGTTTTCCCTGGATCGACCATTCTCGACCGCTCTCATATTCAGATAGCCGTTCGCAATCAGACGGCATTGGCGGAATTGTTCGCGGTTGACGTCGCAAGTTTTGAAGGAAGGTGGGAATAGCGTCTATAGACAATTTTCATGTCAGTAACCAAACAATGAAAGGAAGAAAAGATAACTGATTGAAACGATATACCGATCGTAGTACTGAAAACGGTCGGCTTCTCCACTTGATTAGTGATTAGGAGTTAGGGGTCAGGAGTTAGGAGGTAGAAAACTCTAAACTCTAAACCTAAAACTCTAAACTAACCAAGGAGTGAGAGTGAGTATGGGGTGGGCAACCTAACCCATACAACGTACGCGAACCAGCGTATGACGCTTTCTGTGAAATCGGCAAAATTTTAAAGTAAAGGCGGAATACGATGACCGCGCTACGTGGGTAATCCACGTGGCGTGTTTTCATCATTCATGTTTTTACTTGGGCGTTTGCCGATGCCTCACAGAAGA
>JAEIGA010006961.1_pt1 | contig 17196 bp, 16 predicted proteins | sample 9270691 | NCBI WGS metagenome assembly JAEIGA01 (sample SAMN17057246, study PRJNA624740) | gut metagenome | biome: biome; isolation source: fecal sample | host: Bos grunniens | place: China: Xizang | collected 2019 | reverse complement strand
ATGGAGCGTAATGGTATTCATATCATCGATTTGCATCAGACTGTATCTGCTATTGATCAGGCTGCTGAAGTTTTGAAGAAAATGGCTCGCGATGGTAAGAAGATCCTTTTCGTAGGTACAAAGAAACAGTTGAAGGATATCGTAGCAGAGAAGGTTTCTGCAGTAGGTATGCCATACGTTATTGAGCGTTGGCCAGGTGGTATGTTGACAAACTTCCCAACAATCCGTAAGGCTGTTAAGAAGATGGCAACTATCGATAAGTTGACAAACGACGGTACATATTCAAACTTGTCAAAGCGTGAAATCCTTCAGATTACACGTCAGCGTGCAAAGCTTGAAAAGAACCTTGGTTCTATTGCAGATCTATCACGTCTGCCTGCAGCTCTCTTCGTAATCGACGTTCTGAAAGAGAACATTGCAGTTCGCGAAGCTATGCGTTTGGGTATTCCAGTATTCGCTATCGTTGATACAAACTCAGATCCTTCAAACATCGACTATGTAATTCCTGCAAATGACGATGCTACAAAGTCTGTTGACGTTATCCTGACTGCTTGCTGCTCAGCTATCGCAGAGGGTCTGGAAGAACGTAAGGCAGAACGTGGTGATGAATCAGAAGAAAAACAGGAAAAGCCACGCAGAGAGCGCGTTCGCAAGGTTGCAAAACCAGCAGAAACATTAGAAGATGCTCCAGCTGCAGAAGAATCTGAAGAGGCAAAACCAAAGCGTACACGTAAAGCAGCTCCTGCACAGGAAGCTTAATTATTAACAACTATAAAAGATTAACTAAAATGGCTATTTCAGTTGCTGATATTACAAAGCTTCGTAAGATGACCGGAGCTGGTATGGTTGATTGCAAGAAGGCACTCACAGATACTAATGGTGATTTCGATAAGGCAATGGAGGAAATCCGTAAGAAAGGTTTGGCAGTTGCTGCTAAGCGTTCTGATCGTGAAACTTCAGAGGGTTGCGTATTGGTAAAGGTTGATGGTAACTTTGGTGCTATCATCGCTTTGAAGTGCGAAACTGACTTCGTTGCTACAAATGCAGATTTCGTACAGTTGACACGCAACATCCTTGATGCTGCTGTTGCTAATCGTTGTCAGACTCTTGAAGAAGTTAAGGCTCTTCCTTTCGGTGATAAGACTGTTGCTGAAGCAATTCTTGAGCGTACAGGTATTGTAGGTGAGAAGATGGAACTTGATGGCTACAACGTAGTTGAAGCTCCTGAACTTCAGTACTACAACCACCAGAACAAGAACTTCCTATGTGTTCTTGTAGCATTCAACAAGGAGGTTGCTGATAAGGATTATATCCACGAAATTGCACTTCAGGTGGCTGCTCAGAACCCAATCGCAGTATGCGAGGCTGAGGTTCCTGCAGATGTAATCGCTCGTGAAAGAGAGATTGCTGCTGATAAGGCACGTCAGGAAGGCAAACCTGAAAATATGATTGATCGCATTGCTGATGGTCGTATGAAGAAATTCTACGATGAATCTTGTCTGTTGAACCAGAAGTTCATCTCTGATGACAAGAAGACTGTTGCTCAGTATTTGAAGGATTTAGATCCAGAACTGACTGTAACATCATTCAAGCGTTTCACATTGAAGGCTGAATAATTAAATCAGATATAAGCGTAACAAACCCCAAAGCTAAATGGCCTTGGGGTTTGTTGTTATTTGGACTGTGTATAGCCAAGTGATTTTAGTTTAGTGAGAATTTTCTCTTTCTGTTCTCCCTGAATAATAATCTCTCCATCTTTAACGGAACCTCCTGTGCCGCAGTATGTTTTAAGAGCACGGGCTAAATCTTCCAGATCCTTTTCCGGACCTACAAAACCACTGATAACAGTTGCAGTTTTGCCACCGCGTCCCTTTTTTTCTATTCTGGTACGCAGCTTCTGCTGGTTTGCTGCTAGAAGTTCATCTTCTTCTACATCATCTTCTGTCTGAAAGTTGAAATCGGGATTTGTTGAATATACAATGTTAAGTCTTTCTTTCCAGTCGTTATCTTTTTTTGCCATAGTCTGAATGTGATTTGTTAACCTAATGCGAAGATAACGATAATTATTGTACCTTTACCCACTATGAAGATAATATGTGTTGGAATGAACTATCGTCTGCACAATAAAGAGCTGGGCGAGACGTTATTAGAACAGGAGAATCCTGTTATTTTTATGAAACCGGACTCCTCTATACTGAGAAATCGCAGACCATTTTTTCTGCCTGATTTTTCAGAGAGGATAGAGTATGAAACCGAATTGGTTGTAAGAATATCCAGGTTAGGAAAGAGCATAGAGGCAAAGTTTGCAGACAGATATTGGGATGCCGTAACACTGGGTATAGATTTTACAGCCCGTGATTTACAGCAGGAGTATAGAGCCAAAGGTTTGCCATGGGAACTTTGCAAGGGATTTGATTCGTCGGCAGTGGTAGGCGACTGGATAGAGAAAGAGAATCTTGCCAAAGATTTGCAGGAATTGAATTTCCGTCTGGATATAGATGGAAAAACTGTCCAGCAGGGATATACCGGCGATATGATTTTCTCTGTAGGAAAAATAATAGAATATGTAAGCTCTTTCTGTACTTTGAAAACAGGCGATCTGATTTTTACCGGAACTCCTGTTGGGGTAGGACCGGTACATATTGGTGAACATCTGCAGGGTTATCTGGAAGATAAAAATGTATTGGATTTTCATATAAGATAGATGAAAAGAGGGCTTATATCGCTGATGTTGTTGCTGTTGTGCCGTTTATGTATAGCAGCAGTAACTCTGTATCCTGTTATAGAGTGGCAGGATATGAGAGGCGATACCCTATTGCCATATTATGGCTGCAGGATACCATTAAGTGATAACTATGAAGATTCCTTGTATAGCATTACCATAGAGTATCCTGAATTAGTAAGGCTTTCCGATTCTGATATAGAAAATTGGAATTTGCTCCAACGCCGGATACTTGAGTGGCCTGCTGTTGATACCTATATATCTATCTCCTCAAAGAGAGCATCTTTGGAGGCAGGTTTTGTGCCAATTATATTTAGAGATGGCTCTTATTTTGCTATTAATTCATGTAAAATACTTATCAATTCTGTACCGAAGGGAGCAAATAATGTTGCCAGAGCGGAATTGAGAACAGGCGATATGCAGCAGCAAAGATATTCAAGCAGATCTGTCTTAAGTAGCGGAAAATGGGTAAAGATAGCTGTATCCGAGAGCGGAGTTTATAAATTGACTCATAAGTTTCTGGCCTCTTTAGGCTTTAAAGACCCATCAAAAGTACGTCTGTATGGTTATGGTGGGGCACTCTTGCCTGAAACCAATCTGCATGAATTGACTGACGATCTGCCTGAACAGCAACTGTGGCGTGCAGACAGCTATATGCTGTTTTATGCACAGGGTCCTGTAGCATGGAGCAGAAACTTTGACGGTGAGTTTATTCACACAGTAAATACATATTCAGATTACGGTTATTATTTCATTACAGAGTCAGATTCTACAGATTTACTATCTTTTGCAGTAGAATCAACAGATTCAGTAATTGGAACCAATATTATAGAGAACTATCCGGAATATCAGGTTTATGATCCTGATGATTATAGCTGGTATCATTCCGGAAGAATGTTTTATGATGCAGATGCAGCGCCAATAAGAAATATCTCCTTTAATACACCTGATTTGTTGGCAGGATCTGTTCGTGTACGTGTTTCTTACGCAGCTAATAGTACAGAAGGCAGTTATCTAAAGGTAGGGCTTAATAATTTAAATCCCGCAACCAAGTACATCAAAGCGCTTTCCAGTAATTCAGTGGCATCAGTTGTTGAGGATAAATTTGATATGGAGTCATCTGCTACCGACAGGAGTGTTGTGCATTTGGAGTATAGTGCGCCAGGAGGCTCTGAAGGAAGAGTTGATTTTGTTTCGTTAAACTATAAAAGAGCCTTGAAAATGAGTGGCAGTTATATGACATTCAGGGCTGATGAGATGACAAACAATGCAACTTTCTGTATTGAAAATGCAACAGCAGATATGGTTGTGTGGCGCAGAAGTTCTAACGGTGAATACTCTGTATTACCTTCATATTATCAGGATGGAGTTCTTAAAACATACTCTTCGACAGTTAAGAGTACAGATGAATTTATCGCTGTAAAGACAAAATCTACATTTAAGGAACCTATTGTTGATAATGCTAATTTGAGGAACCAGAATCTTCATGCGTATAGCGGCGTTGATATGGTAATTATAGTTCCGCAGTCGGGTATTTTGACAGAGCAGGCAAACAGGTTGGCAGAATTTCACAGAATAACCGATTCCCTTTGTGTGGTGGTGGTAGCAGCAGATGAGATTTATAATGAATTCTCTTCCGGAACACCGGATGCAACTGCCTATCGCCGTTTTATGAAGATGTTGTATGATAATGCAGAGTCAGGCAATGAACCGCGTTATCTGCTACTGTTTGGCGATGGCGCATGGGATAACAGAATGCGGACAACAGAGTGGAAGGGTAATACCCCGAAAGATTACCTGTTGTGTTACGAATCAAAGAACTCAGTAAGCCATGTTTCATCGTTTGTGATGGAGGATTATTTTGGTCTGCTTGATGATAATGAAGGAAATAATCTATTGAGGGAGAAAAGTGATATAGCAATTGGTCGTTTGCCGGTAAAGAGTGAAGCGGACGCAGAAATTGTGGTAAACAAAATTGTAGATTACACATTGCGTAAAACTCCCGGAGCCTGGAGGAACAGTGTGTTGTTACTTGGAGATGACGGAGATAACAATATTCACATGCGCGATGCAGACAGAATAGCAAAAAGAGTGTCTGAAACCGATTCTTCATTGTTCGTTGACAAGATATACTGGGACTCATACTCAATGGAAGTAACAGCTACGGGCAACAGTTATCCTGCCGTACGTAAGGAGTTGATGGAAAAGTTACAATCCGGAGCATTACTGGTAAACTATTCTGGTCATGGCAGTGCAGATGTGTTATCACATGAACTGGTACTTGATAAAGGCGATATGAAATCTATCTCATCATCAGCATTACCATTCTGGGTAACAGCTTCATGCGACATAACACCATTTGATTCACCTCTGGAAAATATTGGAGAAAACCTGATGCTTAATCCTGTGGGTGGGGCAATAGGTATGCTAACAACAACCAGAACTGTATATGCCAGCATGAACTATCGTGTAAACTCACTTTTTACAGAGTATCTGCTAAAGCGTTCGTCATATGGTAAGGCCACTACAATAGGCGATGCCTTACGTCAGACCAAGGAGACGCTGGTGTCCGGTAGCGCTGATGTTCAGGATCTTTCAGAAAATAAACTGCATTTTGTACTGTTGGGCGATCCTGCTTTAAGGTTAGCTCTGCCTGAATATACATTGGTTGTCGATTCATTCAATCATCAGTCTTCCAGTATAAATGGGCATATAGCAAAAGCAGGTGGTCTGATTACCGTAAGTGGCCATGTGGAGGATTTTATGGGGAATCGTATAGAAGCTGATGGTATAATATATCCTAAAGTTTTTGATAATGAAAGGGTTGTAACATGTCTGAATAATGAAGGTTATGCAGATGAACCATTTGTATATAATGACAGAGACAGAGTGTTGTATTCCGGCAGTGATTCCGTGAAGGGAGGAGGCTTTAGTTTTACCTTCCCTGTACCATTGGATATTAACTATTCTGATGAAAATGGTCTGATACTTTTGTATGCAGAAATAGAGAATGGGGTGGTAAGTGCAAATGGTAGCTTTAGCAACTTTACTATAGGTGGAACAGCCGATGATATTGAGCCGGATACAGATGGTCCTGAGGTTAAAATGTATTTGAATAATCCGGATTTCAGATATGGAGCTGATGTGAACAGGACTCCTCTTTTTGTGGCGGATCTGTTTGATAAGGATGGACTGAATAGCTCCGGCAATGGATTAGGACATAACATCGTAGTAATTATAGATAATAATCCTCAATATACATACGTGTTAAATAGTTACTTTAGTTCTGTAACGGGCGATTATTCACGAGGCAGAGTGAAGTTTGAACTTCCGGAATTGCCAGTCGGTAAGCATAACTTAATGTTCCGCGCCTGGGATGTGAAAAACAATTCTACAACAGCTTATCTGGAATTTAATGTAGTAGATGGTCTGAAGCCTGTCCTAACAGTAACTCCAACAGAAAACCCCGCTGTGGAGAGGACAACCTTTGTTGTAGGACATGACCGTCCTGGCGACAATGTATCGGTACTGCTGAAGGTGGTATCTACCGATGGCCGTCAGGTGTGGAGCAAGTCTGTAACAGATAGCTCAATGAGCGGAATCTGTATGGTTGACTGGAATCTGTCCGATTCAAACGGAGCTTTGGTGTCGCCGGGAATATATCTGGTGCATGTTGTTCTTGAGGATGCAGATGGGGCAACTCATACAGCTGTAAATAAATTGATAATTGTGCGAAACTGATGCAATAAATGTGCTTTCAGTAAGTTATATATTCAGGTAATGAAAAATATTATGAAGAAGATTTTATACAGAGCAACGATATCCGCTTTGCTTTTGGTTGCAACAATGCAAGGCACTTATGCACAGAAACAGTTGTTTAATCCTGTATATACAGGTGTAACTTCGTTGTCTATAGCTCCGGACTCCCGTGCAGGAGCCATGGGTGATGTGGGTTGTGCTACTGATCCATATTACGATAATAACAATCAGTACTGGAACCCTGCCAAATATCCATATACAAAGAGTCAGGCAGGATTGTCATTATGCTACACACCTTGGCTGCGTCAGTTAGTAAGTGATATTGATCTGGCAAATCTGACAGGATTTTACAAGCTTGATGATTATTCTGCTGTGAGTTCTTCGCTTACATACTTCTCACTGGGCGAAGTATTGGCCGATTCATATACAATCCGTCCATACGAAATGGCAGTAGATTTTGCATATTCAAGAAAGCTGTCAGAAATCTTTTCGGCAGCTGTGGGCATGCGTTTTATATACTCTGACCTTCAGTATGATTATACTGACGATGTTACTCCCGGTAAAGCCTTTTCGGCCGATATGGCACTCTACTACAATAATTTTGTGGCATTAGGCCGTAGAGATTGCATGTTAGGACTTGGCCTGAATGCTTCAAATATTGGTAGTAAAATTTCATACGATGGTGGACAGACAAACCAATTTATTCCTACAAACTTACGTTTGGGTTTTTCATTGCTGATACCAATTGATGAATATAACTCTATATCAATCAATGCAGATGCAAATAAACTGATGGTTCCAACAAAGCCTACATACGCTCAGTTCCTGATAGAGGCTTCGGACCCTAATAGCAACTGGTTTATTTCTGAAGATATAGCAAATGACGATAAGTACAGCTACGCATCTGAATATCAGAGCTGGGTGGAATCTACAGGCTACAACGATGTTTCGCCTATAGCCGGTATCTTCAAATCTTTCGCTGATGCACCTGGAGGATTTAGTGAAGAGCTGAAGGAGATATACTGGGGCGTAGGACTGGAGTATATCTACAATGAGCAGTTCTTCCTGCGTGGTGGTTACCATTACGAGAATGAGTATAAGGGAAACAGAAAATATTTCACATTAGGTGCCGGTTTCAAGATGAATGTCTTTTCACTTGATGCTGCATATCTGATTTCTACAGCTCAGAGTAACCCGCTGGATCAGACCATACGATTTACTCTGTCATTTGATATGGATGGTCTGAAAACTTTAGTTGGACGTTATTGATTTAAGAATATGGCTTTTAGAGTAGGAATGGGTTTTGATGTCCATAAATTGGTTGAAGGACGCGATTTATGGATAGGTGGTATTAAGATTCCTTTTGAACTTGGACTGGAGGGACACTCTGATGCTGATGTGGCTATACATGCTATATGTGATGCCATACTGGGTGCAGCTAATATGAGGGATATAGGTTACCATTTTTCTGATAAAGACCCAAAATTCAAGAATATAGACAGCAAGATACTTTTAGCTGAAACAGTAAAGATTGTGGCGCAGAAAGGCTATAAGGTTGGCAATATTGATGTAACCATCTGTGCAGAATATCCAAAGATGAATCCACATATACCTGAAATGTGCAGGGTTTTATCAGAAGTGATGGAGGTGGATTCTGATGCTGTATCAATAAAGGCTACAACAACAGAAAAATTAGGCTTTACTGGCAGGATGGAGGGCATTTCGGCATACGCTGTAGCTCTTCTAGAACGTTAAGCGGTACATAATCTTCTACAGGCAAACCATCTTTCAGCCTGTTCAGAATCATAGTAGAACTTATATCAATAAGTGGCGAATCTATAATGATTACGCCATTTGTTGTTTTATCAGGAATAGGGCTGCCGGTTCTGGGATATACCATTATCCGGTGGTTCTCCAGTATGTATTCATAATCTTTCCATTTATGAAAATCGCACCAGTTGTCGGCTCCTATCACTAAAATGAATTCTCTGTCAGGATAGCTCTCTTTTAGTGCCTTGAGAGTATTTACGCTGAATGATGGTATAGGAAGTGTGAATTCAAAATCGCTTGCCTTTGCACCAGGAATGTGGACAACGGCATCCGATGCCATCTTTAGACGTAGTTCGTCAGGCATCAGCGCCTTCCCCTCTTTCCATGGGTTGCAAGGGGTAACCAGTAACCACAATTCATCTACAAGACCACTCTGCATAATGCACTCGGCAATAGCAATGTGGCCATTGTGTATTGGGTTGAATGTACCCCCAAAAACTGCAGTTTTAATTTTACACATTTAAGAATTTTCTAACAGCAGACAGGGCGTTGCTGTATGCATCTTCCAATACGTCATTTACAATAACCACGTCAAAACGGTCAGCAAATGTCAGTTCGTATTCTGCTTTCGCAATGCGGGTTTCTATCATTTCGGCAGAATCGGTCTGTCTGGATACCAGTCTTCTTCTTAGCTCTTCAACCGATGGTGGCTGAATAAAGATAGAGATAGCCTCTTCGCCAAAAAACTCCTTTATGTTGCATCCACCCTCTACATCGACATCAAAAACTACGTTGTAGCCGGCTTCAAGTTTGTCGTAAACCTGTTTTTTCAGTGTACCATAAAAACAGCCTTCGTAAACCTCTTCGTATTCAAGAAATTCATCGTTGGCAATACGCTGTCTGAACTCTTCGGTAGATAGAAAATAGTATTCTACACCATTCTGCTCATTGCCACGTGGCTTACGGCTGGTAGCAGAAACAGAGAATACCATCTTTAATTCAGGATGTGTAAGAAGGTAATTTACTATGGTCGATTTACCTGAACCTGACGGAGCTGAGAATATAAGACACTTTCCTTTCATGACAATTACATTACATTCAAAACCTGTTCTTTAATCTGTTCCAGTTCATCCTTCATCATAACTACAATGTTCTGTAGTTCTGCCAGATTGCTTTTGCTGCCCAGAGTGTTGATCTCTCTACCCATCTCCTGTGCTATGAAACCAAGCTTCTTGCCCTGACCTTTTTCATTCTCTATGGTCTTGATAAAATAGTCAAGATGGTTGGCAAGTCTTTGCTTCTCTTCGTTGATGTCCAGTTTCTCAATGTAGTATATCAGCTCCTGCTCAAAGCGGTTGTTATCATATTCAGAGCCAATGTGTTCTGCTAATGCACTCTTTATTCTTTCTCTGATTTTATCAATGCGTGCATTCTCATACTGGCTTACAGAAGCAAGCAGATCAGATATGTTGCTGATCTTTTCCCTGAACTTGATTTCCAGAGCAGCACCTTCTGTTTTACGATACTCAGTGAGTGCTTTCAACGCCTCCTCTATGGCACTTTTCAGAGTGTTCCATGAATTTTCATCCATCTCTTCCTGTTGTGTTGTGGAGTAGATGTCCGGCATACGCAGAATGGTCTGAAACCAATCAGCAGGCAGTTCTATTGATTCGCTGTTAGCTATATCTGTTATCTGTTTCAGATAGCTTTTGAAAACAGCTGCATTTATGCTTGGAGCCTCTGCAGTGTTGTTTGAATCCAGGTAGATACTCAAATCTACCTTACCACGTTCAAGTGCTGCGGTAACCATAGAACGTATCTCCAGCTCTCTCTCCTTGAACAGGGGAGTTATCCTGGTACTCAGGTCCATAGCCTTACTGTTGAGTGATTTTATCTCTACGATAATCTTTCTGTTGCCCACCTCTGCGACGGCTTTTCCATAGCCGGTCATTGACTGTATCATATCTATTATTTGTTCGTTTAATATAAGGATGTGTAAAAGTAGTGAATTTTGGTGACTCTTGTTAAATTATTTCCTTACTTTTGTATTTTAAGACATATAGATTGATTAAATGAGCGTAATTCTACATATAGAATCGGCTACTGAGGGTTGTTCAGTGGCAGTAAGTCAGGATGGAGAACTGATATTTGATAAGGCCGACAGTACTATCAATAATAATGCTGTAACGCTGGGGCTCTTTGTTGACGAAGCTTTGGCATTAGTAGATAGCAGAGGCATTTTGCTTGATGCTGTTGCAGTAAGTGAGGGACCAGGTTCCTATACAGGTCTCAGAATAGCTGTATCTATGGCAAAAGGTATCTGTTATGGAAGAGAGATAAAGCTGATAGCAGTTCCAACTTTGAAACTGTTATGTGTATCTCCGCTCCTGTATATGGATCTGCCTGATGATGCTTTGCTGTGTCCTATGATTGATGCCCGCCGTATGGAGGTTTATTCGGCAGTTTATGACAGAGCTCTGACTGAAGTTCGTTCAACGGGAGCAGATATAGTAGATGCAGAGACTTACAAAGAGTATCTCAACAGGGGACCGGTCTATTTCCTGGGCAATGGAGCTGCTAAATGCAAAGATACAATCCTGCATGAAAATGCTCATTTTATAGATGATGTTAGACCGCTGGCAAAGTGGATGTTCCCACTGGCAGAACAGATGTTCAACAGAGGTGAATTTTGTGATGTGGCGTACTTTGAGCCATACTATTTGAAAGATTTTGTTGCAATAAAACCTAAAAAACTGATTTGATGAACTACAATTACAATACACAAAGAGGTAAACTGCCAATGCCTGAATATGGTCGTTCTATTCAGAAAATGGTAGATTATGCTCTTACAATTCAGGATAAAGCGGAACGTCAGAAGTGTGCTGATACTATAATTGCCATTATGGGAAATATGTATCCAGCATTGCGAGATGTTGCTGATTTCAGAAACAAACTCTGGGATCATCTGGCTTTTATGTCTGACTATAAACTGGATATAGATTACCCTTGTGAGATAACCATTCTGAAAAAGGGACGTCAGGAGCCAGACAGAATAGAGTATTCAAATGCCGACATCAAATTTGTACATTATGGTAGAATAGTACCTGAGTTGATAGAAAAGGTATCTGAAATGGAACAAGGCTCAATGAGAGATCAGCTGGTAAGGCTTGTTGCAGTGCAGATGAAGAAAAATCTTATGACCTGGAATAAGGAGATGGTTGATGATGAACGTATTGCAGCCGATATATACAATCTGTCAAAAGGCAGAATTCAGCTTAGAGAGGGCGATCTGGATGTAACATTTGCGCAAGCACCTCCTCAGCAGAATCAGCAGAAAAACGGAAAAAAGAAAAACAAAAAGAGATATTGATTATGGCATCATTTATTATTGAAGGCGGACACAGATTAAAAGGAAGTATCACTCCGCAAGGCGCAAAGAATGAAGTGTTGCAGATATTGTGTGCAGTTCTGCTTACAACAGAAGAGGTTGTGGTGGAGAATGTGCCTGATATATTGGATGTGCGTAATCTTATAGATATGCTTATTCGTCTGGGTGTCAAGGTAAAGATGCTTGCACCCGGAACATACTCCTTTATAGCCGATGATCTGGATGCAGATTATGTGGATAGTATGGAGTTTATTGTGAAGGGTTCCGGATTGCGTGGATCTGTAATGTTACTTGGACCGCTGTTGGCCAGACTTGGTAAGACAGTAGTGGGAAAACCGGGTGGCGATAAGATTGGTCGCCGCAGGCTTGATACCCACATAGTAGGATTGCAGGCATTAGGTGCATCGTTTACCTATAACGATAAGAAAGGTTTCTACGAACTTGAAGCAGAACATCTTAAAGGAACCTATATGTTGCTTGATGAAGCATCAGTTACCGGAACTGCAAACATTCTTATGGCAGCTGTTCTGGCTGAAGGAACAACCACCATTTACAATGCAGCCTGTGAACCATATCTGCAGCAGCTGAGCAAGATGCTTGTAAGAATGGGTGCCAATATAAGTGGCATAGGCAGTAACCTGCTCGTTATAAATGGTGTGGATAAACTGCATGGAACATCACATAAGATTCTGCCCGATATGATTGAGGTAGGAAGCTTTATAGGAATGGCTGCAATGACCCAGAGTGAAATGCTTATAAAAAACGTATCGTATGAAAATCTTGGAATCATACCAAAGAGCTTTGAACGCTTGGGCATAAGGATGGAACAGCAGGGTGATGATATATTTATTCCGTCACAGGAGCATTATCAGATAGAATCATTTATAGATGGTTCCATTATGACACTGGCAGATGCTCCATGGCCGGGACTTACACCAGACCTGTTGAGCGTTTTACTGGTAACAGCTATTCAGGCAAAGGGTAGTGTGCTGATACACCAGAAGATGTTTGAAAGCCGTCTCTTCTTTGTGGATAACTTGATAGATATGGGCGCACAGGTAATACTTTGCGATCCTCACAGAGTAGTGGTGGTAGGACATGATCGCAATATGGCTTTGCAGGCAAGAAGGATGTCTTCGCCTGATATTCGTGCCGGTATTGCACTGCTGATAGCAGCTATGAGTGCCGAAGGTACCAGCAGAATAGATAATATTAATCAGATAGACAGAGGCTATCAGGATATTGATGGTCGTCTGAATGCAATTGGAGCAAGAATAACCCGAGTAGATTGATTTACTATGATAGAGCTACATGAAGTACAAAGAATGGGATATGTGCTAAAAACACATGGCATAAACGGTGAACTGGTACTCTCTGTTCCTGCCGATGTGGAGTGGAGTGAAGAGACAGATTATCTGGTATGTTCAATGGATGGCATACTGGTTCCATTCTTTCTGGAATCTATCAGAGGTAAAAGCAGCACTACAATATTGGTGAAGTTTGAAGATGTAGATAGTGTGGAGCAGGCCCGTAAGTTTCAGGGAACTGTAGTCTATCTTCCAAACGAATATGTGGAGAATACTCTTGAAAACCTGTCATGGAGTACATTTATAGACTATAAGGTTGAAGATAGAGTGGCTGGTATTCTTGGTACAATAGTGGCAGTAGATGATAGTACACCAAATATTCTGTTTTTGGTTAAACAGGGCGACAGAGAGAGGGTGATTCCTGCAAATGAGGCCTGGATAGAGTCTATTGACAGTGTTGGCAGAGTGATAAGGTATAATTTGCCGGAAGGTGTGGCAGAACTGTAGTAGTTATGAAGAGTATAAAAAAGATACGAAAGAAAGTAACCAGGCAGAGTCTGTGGGAGAAACTGGTTTTTAAATATAACATCTCTGTTGTAAATGAAAACGAGCTGAAAGAGGTGGCAAACGTGAAATTTTCGCGTATGCGTTTCATCCTGTTGTTGTTACTATATACAGCTCTGGTGGTGACATTAAGTATTGTATTGTACAACAGGACACCACAGCAGAAACAGAATACTTATCAGGATAATCTTATGCGACAGACCATTATAGACGAAGCACTTCGCATTGATTCACTGGAATATGTTGTAAATCTGCAGAATCATTATATAACAAATATACAGGATATCTTTGCCGGAAACATCAATCTGGATACAGTCTATTCGGTTGATTCACTCACCATTGTCAGAAGTGAACAGCTAATGGAGAAGACAGCTCAGGAAGATGCTTTTGTGAAGAGTTTTGAGGAGGCTGAACGCTATAATGTAACATCACCTATACCAACAGGCGCAAAACTTCAGTCGTTGAATATGATTCGCCCGACTATAGGACTTGTAACGCAGCATTTTAATCCTACAGACAATCATAGAGGAGTGGATATTGCAGCCAATCCGCAGGAGAGCGTACTGGCAGTAATGGACGGTACAGTTGTGGTGAGTGCATACACATCCGATGCCGGACATGTTATCTGTCTGTCACATCCGGGTGGTTTGGTTTCTATATATAAACATTGCGAATCCTTGTTGAAACAGCAGGGTGATAAAGTAAAGCAGGGCGATGTTATTGCGCTTGTCTCTGCCAATCAGTCTGCATATCATACAAATCCGCATTTACATTTTGAGTTATGGTACGAGGGTCAGCCGCTTGATCCTGAAAAATATATCTTATTCTAGTGAAACAAATTGCAATTTTAGGTTCGACAGGTTCTATAGGTTGTCAGGCATTAGAGGTTATAGAATCGCACAGTGAGGAGTATTCAGTATATGCGCTGACCGCAAATAACAATGTGGACAGGCTGATAGAGCAGGCCAGAAAATTTGTGCCCGATACAGTTGTTGTAGCCAATGAAGCCCATTATGAAAAATTGAAAAATGCGCTTTCTGATATGCCAATCAAGGTGTATGCAGGTGCAGAAGCAATAAATCAGGTGGTAACAGCATCGCCTATAGATATTGTACTGGCTTCTATGGTAGGCTTTGCAGGGTTATGTCCAACAATAGAGGCTATAAAAGCAGGAAAAACTATAGCATTAGCCAATAAAGAGACACTGGTAGTTGCAGGTGAATTGATTACATCGTTGGTGCAGGAATATAAGGTTCCTATGTTACCTGTAGATTCAGAGCATTCAGCAATATTCCAGTCTCTGACTGGTGAACAATACAGTAATGTGGAAAAAATCATCCTTACAGCATCAGGTGGCCCATTTCGTCAGTTTAGTTACAGCGATTTGCAGTCTGTAACCAAAAATGAAGCCCTAAAACATCCAAACTGGGATATGGGCGCTAAAATTACCATTGATTCTGCAACAATGATGAATAAAGGATTCGAGGTAATTGAAGCAAAATGGCTGTTTGGAGTCTCTTACGACAAGATAGAGGTAGTGGTTCATCCGCAATCCATAATACATTCAATGGTCCAGTTTACTGATGGTGCAATAAAGGCTCAGCTTGGTGCTCCTGATATGCGTCTGCCTATTCAGTATGCATTCTCATATCCTTACAGACTGGATGCACAATTCCCAAGGGTTGATTTCAACATAACATCGGCATTGACATTTGAACGTCCTGATCTAATGAAGTTCCGCAATCTGGCATTAGCATACCAGGCATTGGAACAGGGTGGCAATATGCCATGCGTATTGAATGCAGCAAACGAAGTGTGTGTTGCAGCATTCCTGAATGATAAAGTTGGATTTTTGCAGATGAGTGATATCATAGAGCAGACCATGAAAATTATTCCATTCCAAAAGAATCCTTCTTTAGATGATTATATAGCAATTGATGCAGAATCAAGAGAGGTAGCAAAAAGATTAATAAATAGATAAATATATAGGTATATGTCAGTTTTTTGGATTAAATGTATCCAGTTGGTATTGTCATTAACAATACTTGTTGTAGTTCATGAGTTTGGACATTTTCTTTTTTCCAGAATTTTTAAGGTCAGGGTTGAGAAGTTTTATGCATTCTTTAATCCCAACTTTTCGCTGGTCAGAGTTAAACGTGTAAACGGAAAGCTAAAAGTGAAGTTCTTTGCTCCGAACGTTCCAGATAGTTATGAAGAAGAGAAACGCTTTAATTATGCAGGAAAAGAGGAGGTAATATATAAACCTATCGATTTGGATACACTGCCGGAAGATGATTGGAGAAAGTATCCGGAAAGTACAGAATTTGGTGTGGGTTGGGTACCTTTTGGTGGCTATTGCAAGATAGCAGGAATGATAGATGAATCCATGGATGTGGCATCTATGCAGCAGGAACCAAAACCCTGGGAGTTCCGTACCAAACCGGCATGGCAACGCCTTTTGATTATGGTTGGTGGTGTAATGTTCAACCTGATACTGGCATTTATGATATATTCTGCTGTTCTCTGGAAATGGGGCGACAGCTACATACCTGCTACTGAAACAGAATATGGAATGGAATTTAACGAACATGCAAAATCATTGGGATTTGCCGATGGTGATGTAGTTCTGGCTACCGATGGCAAACTTGTAAAACAGTTTGATGCAGATCTGTATCGTGCAATAGCAAAGGCCAAAGAGGTTACAGTTTTACGAAATGGTAAAGAGGTGGTGCTTGCTATGCCTGAAGAACTGTCACTTTTTGACTTTACACGTGAAGTTCCATTTATCTCTATCCTTAGCCCTATGACTATAGATAGTTTAGTGGCAGATGGTCCAGCAGCCAAAGCCGGAATAGAGCCGGGCGATTCTGTTATAACAGTAAACGGTCAGAATGCATCTACATGGACATCTTTCAGAGCAGTTCTGGCATCACTCCAGACAAAGGCTGCCGATGAGTATGTTGATCATAAACTTAGTATGGTTGTAGGCAGAACATCAGGTGTCCGCGATACATTAATAGTTGAAGCCGATGCAAACTTTTTGATTGGAGTTTATCATTTTACTGATGAATATGAGCCGAAATTTGTAGAGTATGGAATGTTGTCTTCTATCCCTGCAGGTATTAAGTATGGATGGAATACTTTGAAGAGTTATGTCAGCGATTTCCAATATGTGTTTACAAAAGAGGGCGCAAAGTCTCTTGGTGGATTTGGAACTATAGGCAGCATTTTCCCTGAAACATGGAACTGGCATTCATTCTGGTTGATGACAGCATTCCTCTCCATCATCCTGGCGTTTATGAATATACTTCCTATTCCTGCGTTGGATGGTGGTTATGTGCTATTCCTTCTGGTTGAGGTTATCACAGGAAAGAAACCAAAAGACAAATTCCTGGAGGTGGCAAATTCAATAGGTATGTTCATACTGTTTGCATTGCTTATTGTGGCAAACCTGAATGATATACTCAGACTGTTTTCCTAACTTAGGTTTGTAGTAATAGGTATTTAGGTTTTTAGTAATAGGTATATTTGTTTCGGTTCCGCCAACCTCACAAATATACCATATGTCAGTTGTCTAATGAATTATAGGTTAATCAGAATTCAATTCATTTGCCGGTGAACTGTTAAAACAAAAGAGATGCAAAAGATTACAGAGGAATATCTAATGGGTTTTGTGCCGGAAAGAT
>JAEIGA010006960.1_pt1 | contig 17196 bp, 12 predicted proteins | sample 9270691 | NCBI WGS metagenome assembly JAEIGA01 (sample SAMN17057246, study PRJNA624740) | gut metagenome | biome: biome; isolation source: fecal sample | host: Bos grunniens | place: China: Xizang | collected 2019 | reverse complement strand
TTTTGAATTTTTTGTGGTGACGTGGCTTGCCGCATCCAATGTAGAGACGCGTCAATGTGACCATAAAAATAAACACACATTGATACGTCTCATTTTTTTGTAGGATTCGTATTTGTTTTTTGAGACGTGTCAATGCGTTTAATAGCATGTCGCATTGACGCGTCTCTACAGGGAACGAATCTTTTTTTACACGTTGCGTTAGGGATTGGAGCGGCATCCTTTGCGAGCGAGTCGGGATTTGGGTACGGGGAATGGGAATGGGATTCAGGGAACAGGTTAATGGGTTTTGGGAATGGGTTTGGGGAAGCGAGATGGGATTGAGGCGAGCAAAGATATAGCGGAAAGCCCGACGCGTAGCGGAACGCCCAAAAGAAGGAATTGAGGAATTGAGGATTTGGGGATTTGAGGGTATAAAGGTATTAGGGAGAAAAATTACTTCCTCAGTTCTTCAAATCCTCAGTTTCTCAATTTCTAATAAACCATTCATCCTTGAAATTAACCAGATATACCTTTTCTTTGGCGCGGGTGATGGCGGTGTAAAGCCAACGGAGGTCTGATAATTCTAAAGTGGTTTCATCTGGAAGATATGGTGCTTCCACGAAGACGTTGTTCCATTGTCCGCCTTGTGTCTTGTGACACGTCAATGCGTAGCCGAACTTAACTTGTAAGGCGTTATAGTATGGATTTTCTTTCATAGCTTTACGGCGGTCGGCTGCTCTTGGAATGTCCATATAATCTTCTTCCACGGCTTGATATAGTCGTTTAGCTTCTTCATTTGTGAGGGCAGGGGAGTCGCTGTATAATGTTTCCATTATTATCTTTACAGAAAGATTAGGCGCATCTTCATAATCTGTAAGTTGAATGTCGACATCGGCGAAGTGGAATCCGTACATTTCCTCGAATTTGTTGATTCTAGTGATTTCAATCATGTCGCCGTTGGCGAGGAATGTTATCTGGCTATTGGCTATTGGCTGTTGGCTATTGGCTGCTGGCTGCTGATCGCTCCAATAATAGTTATTCTTCACAATCATAAGCTTGTCGCCGGTCGATAGTTCGCCTTCTTCTTGCAGCACTCTGCTTCTGATGGCTTGGTTGAACATATTGGCTCTCTTGTTGGAACGGCAAATGACAACAGCTTCGTTGTTGTTTCTTTTGTCGCCAAAACTTTCCCACAGCAACTCTTCAAACGACATCGGATCGATTTTAACAATATCGTCAAAGTTTTTAATGTCTAATAAAGGCAATTGATACATATCGGATTCGCTCATTGCCCATTGCTCATTTCCCATTGCAATTTTATTCCTGATTTCAGTAGCATTATACAATATTCCCGAATCCAAGGCTTGACGCATGACTTCTTTCATTTCGAATGTAGCGAGAGTAAGGTCGAAGCTGTTTTTCAAGATGTTGAAGTCCATTGCGGGTGAGATTTCGAGTCCGACGGGCGGCAGCTGAGCGGAATCTCCGATGAGCAGAAGTTTGCAACAGCTGCCGCTGAAGACGTATTCTATCAAGTCGTCGAGAAGCGAACGCGACCAGGAATAGCCGTCGCCTTGGTCAGAAATCATAGAACTTTCATCGACGATGAAGATGGTGTTTTTTGCTTTGTTTTCAGCTCTTGTCATACGCAGTTCTCCGTTTGCAACAGCTTGAAAACGATATAGTTTTCTATGTAAAGTGGATGCTGGTTTTCCAGTGTAATTGCTTATGACTTTTGCGGCTCTTCCTGTTGGTGCTAGCAGCTGGTATCGCATGCCGATGCTTGGCAATGTTTTTACTAAAGTCGAGACTAAAGTAGTTTTTCCAGTACCAGCGTAACCTCTTAAAAGATAGACAGGTCTTTCTTTTTCTGTTAATATAAATGCCGCTAGATGATATAAAACTTTGGCCTGACCTTCGGTAGGTGTGAAGCCAAAATTCTTTAAAAGAATGTTAAATAATGTATTTCTATCCATAATAATTAAGATTAGAATGGATAACCGATACCGAAGTTAAGTATGAAGTCTTTGAAGCGTAACTTGCTGATTCTCCATCGTTCGCCTTCAGGATAAGCAGGGTTTACTATAGGAGCGGCGGCATCGAGACGGAAGAGGAAGAATGAAAAGTCGAAACGTAAGCCAATACCAGCATCAGCTGCGAGTTGTTTGTAGAAAGTGTTGAATTTAAACTGACCTCCGACGAAAGTCTCACTTTCTCTCATTGTCCAGATGTTACCTATATCGGTGAAGATAGCACCTTTGATGAAACTGTGAATTGGGAAACGATATTCTAGGTTGAATTCTAATTGAATATCACCGATACGTTCAATATTAAGATTGTCGGGGTTACTGAATGTTCCAGGGCCTAATTCACGGAACTGCCATCCTCTCATACCATTAGAACCGCCAGCGTAGAAACTTTTTTCAAAAGGCATGTCGTTGGAGTTTCCGTATGGAATTCCAGCGCCCAACATGAATCGCGTTGCAATCTGATTTTCTCCATATACATATTTAAAATATCTGAAGTCGAATGCAAAACGAATGTATTGTGCATATCTGATACCTAAAATTTCATGATAGTTGTCGATGGTCTTAATAGCAGATGTGTTATTGAAAGCAGATAACAGATTGCCGCTTGATTGGATGTTGGCTTTGAAATAGAAGAAGTCTTTTAGAAATCTAACATTTTGGTTGTTATATATATATGTATAGTCTAGACCGAAAATCAAGTGGCTTGTGTATTGGTCTTTGATACGTTGATTTGTTTCTTGTTCTAAAATAGCTTCGAATGCTGGGGTAGGTTCGACTTTAACGCTATTAAGTGTTATTGGAGAGAAAATATGTTGCTCATATTTGTTTTTCATCCAGTTGTAACCGAATGTAAGAAGTGTGATTTGTCTTGTATAAATAGGTCTTGCTTGTAAACTGTAACCTACTGTTAATGTTGTTCTTGGCTGATATTCTTTGGCGAAGTTTTTTAATTTTATAGGACTTAAGAATTTAGGAAAGAAAATACTAGCATCAACACCGAATTCTCTAGTGTTAAAAAGACTTGTATTACCGTCATTATCAAGTACCGACTGTGCTTGGGTACCAGCTCTAAGGCTTATATTGAAAACTTCAGACCCTTTGAAAATGTTTTTGTTACGATAAGTGAAACTGCCAAGTATGCCTAAGTCGCCACTGGAATTAGTTCCTTCTAACTGTAAACTATAATAATTTACTTTAGTTCTGTTAAGGACTATGTTACAGTTTAGAAGATTGATGCTATCATTGTCATTTTCAATAGGTTCAAAGTCTATATTGTTGTGATTGTATATTTTTAAGTTATTAAGAGCTTTGTAAGTTTGTGTAACTTGATGGAAATTGTATAGGCTGCCAGTTTGAATCTGGATTATATGATCGAATGTTTTAAATCTTATTTTAGGATTTTCATCATAAATGAAATAATATGTTTCATTGCCCCAATGCTTGTTTAACTCGAATGTGTATTGAGTTGTGTCAGCTTTAACATTATTAAGTAAGTTACCTTTTGGATATATATATATGTTGTTGATTTTGTATTGCTTATGGTTTATGTTTTTTTGTGTTGATGGATCTAATACATTATCTATTCTTATGTTAATATTGGCTTTTCTGTTATTGAAATTGGTATCTACTTCCATAAAGATATAATCTTTTGTGAAATAGAAATAACCATTATTTTTTAGGTGTTCTGTTATCAGATCGCGTTCGTCATCTAAGTTAAAAGCGTTATAGATTTCACCTTTTTTTACAGGTAAAGTTTCTTCTATTTCTTTGACGTAATGATAGATAACGCTATCACTTATTTTATATGATATACTATCGACAATGTATGGTTTTGCTGGATATATGCCATAATAAACTTTAGAAATACCTCTCTTGTTTTTAATTTCAGTTGATATTCCAGAATTGAAATAGCCAACATCATTCAAATACTTGCTGATTTGAACGACGGAATTTTCTTTCATATCATTGTTGAAATATACAGGTTTTTCGCCAATGTTTTTGTTTATCCATCCTATAAATTTTTTGTCTTTTTTCTTGTCAGTTTTGTAATAGACCCATGTAAGAGGCATGAGTCCAAGAAACTTAGGATTGGAAGCTTGTGTAATGCAAGAAGAGATGTCGGATTTAGTAAAGTCGACGTCTTGGGAATGTATCTCTACTACATTGTTTTTCAATATCATTTCGCCTTCTGGTATATGCTTCCTGATGGAACATGATACGAATGAAGTAATCATGAAGCATAATAAAATGATATTTAAAAAAACTCTGCGCACAATATCCAATTTTTTACAAAAATATAATTTTTTTTCTAAATTTTATGGGCAAAATTCTTAATTATTAAACAACTTCAGCTACTGTAAAGTTGCTGCCACCAACAAATACTAAGTCACCTTCTTTTGCATTTTCCAATGCTGTTGAATAAGCGTGACGGACAGAGTCGTAGATTTTTCCATTGAGTCCGCAATTAGTAGCTTTTTCTGCTAAAATATTGACACTTAGTCCTCTAGGAATATCAGCTTTACAGAAGTAATATTCTGCATCTTTTGGTAATAATTGTAATATACCGTCAATGTCTTTGTCGTTGACGACGCTTAAGACAAAATGTAGCTTATTGTATTTTGTCTCTGCTAGTTGTTTGTTTACTTCATTGATGCCAGCCACATTATGTCCAGTGTCGGCTATTGCCAATGGATTTCTATTTATGACTTGCCATCTTCCCATCAAGCCTGTGTTTTTTATTACATTAGCTAAACCATTGATAATGTGAGTGTCATCTATCTTGAATGATTCTTTTAAAATATCTAATGCACAAATTACGGTGGCTAGGTTTTTCTTTTGGTAATTTCCTAATAATGGATATTTTACGTCTTTAAGATATGTGGTTTCGTTTTTATATATGTCGAATTTCTGATATTCGATAGAGTAGGTGTTATCTTTTCTGCAATCCATTATTTGGTCGGCAAAGAAGATAGGACTGTTTTTTTCTTTAGCGGTATTGATGAATACGTTTTTGCTATCTTTTTGAGTTTCACCGATAACAATTGGAGTTTCTGGTTTAATGATACCAGCTTTTTCAGTAGCGATTTGTTCTTCATTTTCGCCTAAGAATTTAACATGGTCTAAAGAGATGTTTGTTATTACACATAATTCAGGCTTAATGACGTTTGTTGAGTCGAGGCGTCCTCCCATTCCGACTTCGATGATAGCGATGTCGACTTTTTCTTTTCTGAAATAATCGAAAGCCATTGCCACTGTCATTTCGAAGAATGAAAGTTCGAGTTCTTCTAATTTATCTTTATGTTTTTCAATGAAATCAACGACATCATTTTCAGGAATCATTTCTCCGTTGATGCGGATTCGTTCTCTGAAATCGCGGAGGTGAGGAGAAGTGTAGAGTCCAGTTTTGTAGCCAGCTTCCTGGAATACAGAAGCCAATGAATGAGATGTGCTGCCTTTGCCATTTGTGCCGGCGATATGTATCGATTTGAAACTATCTTGTGGATTGTCGAGGTAGTTTATAATTTCTATAGTTGTGTTGAGGTCTGCTTTGTATGCTGAAGCGCCAATGCGTTGATACATAGGCAGCTTGTTGAACATCCAATTTAAAGTTTCATTATAATTCATGTCGTTTTATTTTTATTGTCTGATGATGAAAGTGTATGTTATGGTTCCTTTTTGTAATTCAGCTGCATTTTCATCTTTATTGAAAATGGAATTTTTGGCAGCTTGTAGAGCAGAAGCGCGCATTGCGGAATTTGTCGTTGTTGTTCCTTTTCCTATTTCAGTTCTTTGTACGCGGCCTTCTTTGTCGACCCAGATGTCAACGACGATTTTGGCTTCTTCGCTGAAGTCTTTGCTAGGAGCTGAGATGCTTTTTGCACCACGACCGCCTAAGTCATATGCTGGACCACCTCCGCTGCCACCATTGCCTTCATATCTGTCGATATCTTTCAAGCCATTAGGTGAACCTTGAATGCCTCCTGGTTGCGTGTTTCCTTCTGATGAACTTTCTGTGTTGTTCTTTGGAGCTTGAAACATAGCCCTTTGATTCACGACAGGTTTCTCTTCAGGTTTTTCTTCTACAGCTTCCTCAATTTTTTCAACTTCCTTAGGCTCTTCAGGTTCCTTAACTTCCTCTGGTTCTTTAACTTCTTCGTTTATACTTGGCATTTCTTCATCTTCACTTAAAATGTCTTCAGTGCTTTCGCTTGGTGCTTCTTGTTGTTCTACAACTTTAGGCGTTTCAGGAATTGGTTGGCTCGCAATCTTTTCGCTTTCCATTCCCAATCCTTGAGCATACATTCCTAAATTGACTTCAACACCAGCTTCGCCAGGTAGTGGGAGAGGAGTCCTGAAACATAAAGTGAAAAGCAGAATGAGTGCTATCGCATGGAATGCAATAGTCATAACAATTCCGAATAACTTATGTTTGTTTTTATTTGTCATTTTTTATTTGATGTAGCTAACAAAACTTTATGTTTATTATCGGTTTCTTTGTTGATTTCATTGACAGCGTCAATAATATTTACAATATGTTGAACAGCAACGGTTTTATCTGAACGAATAACAACAGTGCCTTCAATTTGATTTGCTAATTCAGCATGAATTTTAGCTTGCAATTCAGTTTCATTTACACGAGTTTCACCTACATAATATTGGTTTCTCTCGTCAACGTAAACAGTTATTGTTTGCTTTGACATGGTTTTGCTATTGCTCGAAGGAAGCAATAGTTTTATAGCATTAGGTGCAACTAATGTTGATGTTAACATAAAGAAAATCAACAAGAGAAAGACCAAATCCGACATTGATGACGAATTGAAGTCTATCTTTCTTTTATTTCTAGATTTTATTGCCATAGTTTTTTGAATTTACAATGTACAATTAACAATTATATTTCATAACTATTAATTGTCAATTATTTAAGCTGGTTCATTTAATACGTCCATAAATTCGATGCTCTTACTTTCAAGTAAGTTGACAACCTTGTCAATCTTAGCAACGATGATATTATAGAAAATATAAGCGAGGATACCGACGAATAAACCACCTACTGTTGTTACCATAGCTTCGTAAATACCTGCAGAAAGTAATTCAATATCAATATTATTGCCAGCCATAGACATGTCATAGAAAGCACGAATCATACCTGTTACAGTACCAAGGAAACCGAGCATAGGAGCTGCGCCAGAAATCATACCGATCAAAGCGACACCTTTTTCCAACTTGCTTACTTCAACATTGCCGACGTTTTCAATAGCTGTCTGTATGTCGTTAAGTGGCTTTCCGATACGAGATATACCTTTTTCAATCATTCGCGAAATAGAAGTGTCAGTTTGTTTACACAAATCCTTAGCTTCTTCTAATTTGCCTTCAATCATGAAGTTACGAATTAAATTCATGAAATTGTCGTCTCTTTTTGAGGCTTTGTTGATAGTTATAAATCTTTCACAGAAAATGTAAACAGCGATTATAGAGAAAATTGCGAGTACTACCATAATCCAGCCACCTTCTTTGGCTAATTCCCATAATGATAATCTGATTTCTTCTGCTTCTGGAGATGCAACTGCTACGTTTGTAGCTTGAATAAGAATGCTTAATAAATTCATGTTTTTTTATTTTTTAACTTTTAATTATTATTAACTTAATCTTTTTTAAAATATTATAATTATTGTGGCAAACAAATATTTCCTGAAGAACTATCTGAATATGCGCCTGTTACAGATGACAATACATTGATTTTTCCTTCCATTTTCAATGTTCCCAAGAATGCAAAAATCAAGGCTTCTTTATAATCGATGATCATTGTGTCTGGAATTATTATCTCGTGTTTGCACAATTCTCTTATGCGTTCTATCAAGTAATTGTTTTTCGCGCCTCCGCCTGTGATGAGCATTTTTGATGGCTCTAGAGAATTTGTAGCTTTAGCAATTTGATAAGCAATGTGTTCTGTTGCGGTTGCCAATAAATCTTTTATTGGTAAAGATGAATTATCAATGATTTCATGTTGAAATTCTTCGAAGAATTCTCTGCCTAAAGATTTAGGAGAAGATTTTTCGTAATAAGAATTGTCGTTAAAAATATTTAACAACTCTTGATTTATAGAACCTTGACGAGCAAAGTTGCCATTGTTATCATAATCGTAGCCTAATTTATTGGCAAGATAATTCAACATCTGGTTTGCCATGCAAATGTCGTATGCGATGCGTTTGTTGTCAACGTCATATGAAACATTAGCTATTCCGCCAATATTTAAACATATTGGAAAATCGGCAAAGAGATATTTGTCGCCAATAGGGACCAAAGGCGCACCTTGTCCACCTTTTTTTACGTCTTCTGTTCGGAAATCATTGATCGTCACGATACCTGTTGCGTTTGCTATTTCTTGGCCATTGCCAATTTGCAAGGTATATGACTTTTCAGGCATATGGAAAATTGTATGTCCGTGAGAAGCGATTAACTTAGGGTCAAATTCGTATTTCTTGATAAATTTCTTTGTTATATTACCAAGATATTTTCCATATTCTATATCTAACTTTTTTAATTCAGATTCGTTTTTATTAAATGCTTCGGACAATTTGTTTTTCCATTCTTCAGTATATGGAATATTGCCAGCTTCAACGATTTGAAAGAACCATTTTTTATTGTCGTGGCTGAAATTGACATATGCAATATCAACTCCATCGAGTGAACTTCCTGACATTAAACCTATTACTTTAAAATCTCTCATGATTATAAAATATTAATGATTTTTTCCAAATGAATGCTATGAGAACCCTTAACCAATATTTTCATTCCGGAAATCTCATTTTGATTTATATGATTGATTAGTTCGTCGACATTTGAGAAAGAAACGAAGTCGCAATTGACTTTGTTGAATTCGCTTCCAACAAGAATGACATTATAGAAACCGAGTTCCTTGACAAGATCCAATATTTCTTGATGTTCGTTCAACGACTCATTTCCTAGTTCTCTCATATCACCTAATATTAATAGGTGATTGTTGTCACTTATATTTCTGAAATTTTTAATGGAGTTGGACATGCTTACAGGATTTGCGTTGTAAGCATCCATGACGATTTCATTTTTTTCAGTTTTGATGAACTGGGAACGGTTGTTAGTAGGGGAGTAGTTTTCTAAAGCTTTGATTATTAAATCTTGACTTATGTTAAAATGGCATCCCACTGTTATAGCAGCCATGACATTTTCAAAATTATAATCGCCGACGAGTTTGGTGTTGATTATATTATTGTTCCAGCTTATTGAAAGGTAAGGATTTGATGATAATATAGATGCGTGATAATCGGCATTATCATCTTTTCCATATTTTACGTTTGTTAAGTCGTGAGCTAGCTCTTTCAAAAGATTATTGTCGTTATTCAAAAATACTTTTCCATTTGTATTTCTCAGATAATCATACAATTCATTTTTTGTTTTAACAACGCCATCGAAGCTTCCAAATCCTTCGATATGAGCTTTTCCTATATTTGTTATTATGCCGAAATTAGGTTGTGCTAATGAACATAACAATTCTATTTCTTTAGGATGGTTTGCGCCCATTTCTACTACAGCAATTTCTGTATTAGGTTTTATTTGCAGCAAAGTCAATGGCACACCGAGGTGGTTGTTAAAATTACCTTGAGTATAGATGATATTGTATTTTTGAGACAATACAGTGGCAACCAGTTCCTTAGTGGTCGTTTTGCCATTGGTTCCCGTAATTCCGATTATCGGAGTGTTACATTTTTCTCTATGTAATTTTGCTAATTCTTGAAGTGTAGTCAAACTATCATCAACGATAAATAGTCTTTCGTGAGGAGGGAGGTCTTTACGATCGGCTATGACGCATGCAGCGATATTGTCTTTTGCTACTTGGTATGCGAAGTCGTTTCCGTCGAAATGTTCGCCTTTAAGAGCAACGAATACGCAGCCAGGTTCGATTTTTCTGCTATCGGTTGTGACGATATATTTTTCAGAATACAGCTGATATATTTTTTCGATAATCTTCATTATTAGACCAAAAAAAAGCCGTCTTTTTTATGACGGCTTACATTATATAAGGTGAATTACTTATTTTGCTAATGCACTGCCAATTTTATTCATGGCGCATCTGAAACCAACTGTAGAAGAGCATGTATCTTCTTCCATAAATCTACGTACAGAAGGACTTAAGTAGTAAGGACCATCAGCCCAAGAACCGCCTTTGTAAACGCGTGATTTGTCTGAAATTAAAGTTGTCTTTCCATAGTCATACATTTGAGCTGTATATTTTTCTGGAGATTCTGTTCTGTTAGTCCAGTCATTGCTTTCTTGTATGATTGACATATAGTCACCATCGTTGAAGTTTAATGAATAAGCGTCTTCACGGATTGGGTCGATTGAATCGTTTTCAGTGTTGCCTGAGAACAAGTCATTTGCGAAAAAATCACCACGGAATGGGTTATGATCGTAGAAGTCTTCGTAAGAAAGAGGACGATAAACGTCGAGTACCCATTCAGAAACGTTACCAGCCATGTTGTATAAACCGAAGTCATTTGGCCAATAAGAGATTACAGGAGCTGGGAATGTAGCACCATCGTTCAAGCTACCAGCGATACCCATATAGTCACCATTACCTCTTTTGAAGTTAGCAACGAAAGTGCCCATATAATCAGGATGATTTGATCTCAAACCATTTGTGTTCCATGGATAAACTTTACGTTCAACGATATTTTCGTTTACAGTGTTACCGATAAGACCTAAAGCTGCATATTCCCATTCTGCTTCTGTTGGGAGTCTGTATTTAGGAAGGAGGATACCGTCTTCCATTTGTATTTTACGATTACCTTCTTGGTCGAGACTTGTCTTGCTGCTTTTGATTGTTTCTTCTTCTGTTTCAACAACTTCACCTTCTGCTACAGTATTTTCTGTATCATTGTCGCCATTGATAGCGCCAGTGTATTTGCCAGCCAAATAAGCTTCAGTGCTGAAGTGATAGTCTTTTGTTTGGTTGTTGTTGTATGATAAGATACCAGCATCAACTAATAATTTTTCGTTTACCCTGTCTGAACGCCATAATGCATAGTCGTTTGCTTGTTTCCAAGATACACCAACAACTGGATAATCTCTATATGCTGGGTGACGGAAATAAATTTCAACCATTGGTTCGTTGTATGACAATGAAGTACGCCATACTGTTGTGTCTGGAAGAGCTTTTGCGATAACTTCAGGATAGTCGCTACCGTATACTCTTGTCAACCAGTGGATATATTCTAGATAATCCAAGTTGCTAACTTCTGTTTGATCCATGAAGAATGAAGAAACAGTAACTTTTCTAGGGCTATTGTTCCATTCGTAATAGACGTTTTCAACAGTGGATCCCATTGTGAATGTACCACCTTCGATTGCAACAAGTCCAGGACCTGTGATTTGCTCTGGAGAATCTATGATATAAAAACCTCCATTTTCATCATCATTATACTTCCAACCTGTTGTGCGTGATGATTGATTACTGCTCTTACATGATACTAACAAAAAACCTACGAATAATAATGTTAGTAATGACTTGATACTAAATTTCTTGCGCATTATTTTAATTTTTAACTATTTATCTAAAACTCTAAAAAAAACACAATATTGTTTCAGTCAAAACAAAGTTTGATTTCAGTTTGCAATTATACGGATTTTTTTTTAATTATTAAGCAGAAATATAATTTTTTTATAATGTTTTTAATAATAAATCATTGATGAATTCGTTGACCTTTTGGTATATTTGCAAAATGCTTTTTAAATGGAAAATATGAATATAAATAATTGTACTATAAAGTCATATGTATTTTTGCTTTTTCTTTGTCTGAATGCTGTTGCTTTAAAAGCTCAGAATTTCACTTCTTTTTCTGTTGAAATGGTGTGGAAAGGCATTGATAATGTTATTGTTAATGGTGATACTATTAAGTGTGTGTCTTTTGAAAATGCTGCTGATGACGATTATTTTGATGAAGAAAATCCTTTGTACAGAACAACTTTTCCTATCTATTCCGACGAGGTTGAAATAGATCTTCATGTCGATAATTTTAATTATGAAAAGGTACCTGAAGATGAGCTGTTTTTTTTGAAAGACATTTCAGACACTATACCTTTATATAATTACTATATAAAATCTTCTCGCGATGATCATAATCTTTGTTTTGAGATAAATCCGTTTTTTAAGATTGAAAATGTAGCAATGCGACTTTTGTCGTGTGATGTGCATTATTCTTTGAAAAGTGCGAAAAGAAATAAAGCCTATTATTCGAAAGAAAATTCTGTTTTGGCTTCGGGAAAATGGTATAAAATGTCGTTGTCATCAACGGGAATGTACAAGATAACTTATGCTGAACTTTCTTCTATGGGCGTGCCAGTCGCTTCTATAAATCCTAAAAATATAAGACTGTATCATAATGGCGGAGGTGTGTTGCCTGTGATTAACAGTGAAAAACGCCATGATGATTTGGTGGAAATCCCGATTTTTGTCAGCGGTGAGAACGATGGCTCTTTTGACATGGGAGACTATATCGTGTTTTATGGAAGGGGGCCGGTTACGTTTAGAAATGTTAATGGAATTTATGAAAAAATAAGCAATCCTTATTCTGATTATTCATACGTTTTTTTAACTACAGATTTGGGAGAAGGAAAAAGAATAGAGCATGCAGCTACAATAGCTGAAGCTCCGGATGTAGATGTTGATTCATTCCTTGATTATAAGATTATTGAAGATGATGCATATAATCTGAACAATATGGGTGCTACATGGTATGGTGATAAATTCGATGTGGTATTGTCAAGGTCGTATTCTTTTAATTTCCCTAATCTTATAAAAAATAAAAAATGTAATCTCTATTCTGAAGTGGCTTCTCGGAACTTTTCGAGGTCGGAGTTTATATATAAGGTCAATGGTAATCCTATATACAAACTGAATTCTACTACCAGCGTTGGGCAATATCTTTTTGCAAATATGTTGAAAACTGGTAATGTGAAGTTTAACTCAGATAAAGATATGATAACTGTAGATTTGTCATATTCGAGAAACACCTCGAACTCAACAGCTTGGCTTGATTACATTACAGTCAATGCATGGAGAGAGTTGAAGTTTACGGGAAACATGATGCTTTTTAGAAATCCGGATTGTTTTAATAATGAGAAAATATATAGCTACAAAATAAGTGATGTTAACAAGTCTTTACAGGTGTGGGACGTTACCAATCCTACGGAGCCGAAGAGTTTAAAACTTGAATTTTCTTCAAATATGGCGTCATTCAAAACGAGAGGATCGAACCAGAATGAATTCATTGCTTTTGACGGAAGTGAATATAAAACAGTGACTTTTGTAGCTACGGTGGCGAATCAGAATCTTCATTCCAAATATGATTTTGATTACCTTATAATCACACATCCTGATTTTTATTCTCAATCGTTGCGTCTAAAGAATGTGCACTCTCGTATCGATGACCTAAAAATAGAGATAGTAACGCCTCAGCAAATTTATAATGAGTTTTCATGCGGAGCACAAGATATTTCAGCAATTCGTGATTATATCAGAATGCTTTACAAAAAATCTAATAAGAGGTTGAGGTATGTGTTGCTTTTCGGCGATGCTTCTTATGACTTCAAGAATAAGAGTGGGCAGGTTTGTTTTATTCCATCATATGAATCTAGCATATCTTGTTCATCATCATGTGTGGTGTCTGACGATTATTTTGTATGTCTTGATGACAATGAAGGTATTATGGATAATACTTCGAGCATAGATTTGGCAATTGGAAGAATGCCTGTTACAACACAGGAAGATGCATCAGCTATGATAGATAAGATTGAGCAATACATAACGATTAACGAAGAAAGTGCAGGACCATGGCGTAAGAATATAACTTTTGTCGCTGATGACGATCATACATATTATATGAATCATGCAGAACAATTGGAAAGAATCATAAGGTCAAATGGAGGCGAAGATATTGATATTGATAAGATTTACCTTGATGCATATCCACAGGTGGCCACGTCAAGCGGACAGCGTGCTCCTGAATGTAATGCAGCAATAACCAATAGAGTTGAATTAGGTGCATCCATTATTAATTATATAGGTCATGCTGGAGAAGTGGGCTGGGCAGCAGAAAGGATATTGACAAATGATGATATTTTATCTTGGAGAAATTCACCTAAATTGCACTTTATGATAACAGCATCTTGTGAATTCAGCCGTTTCGATGATCATACAAGAACATCGGCTGGAGAATATGTCTTCCTTAATCATCATGGAGGTGCTATAGCGATGATGACAACGTCAAGAGTGACATATGCTTCGGAAAGCGTTGAACTCATGAAGTTGTTTTATAAGCATCTGTTCGATATGGATGGTGGAAAATATATTACATTTGGCGATGCTTATGTGTATGCAAAACAAGCAGGTGAGGGTAGTTCAAAGGTTTATGTTTACTTGGGAGACCCGGCACTTCGTCTTAATTATCCTGAAAATACCATAGAAATAACATCTATAAACAATCATGATGTAAGACAAAATTGTGTTTCGTCGCTTTTTTGTGATGATTCGAGAAGTATTAGTAACTTTGTTATGCTAGATACATTGAATGCATTGCAGAATATAAACATAACAGGTGTCATAAATGATGTGTATGGAACACAAATGTCAGATTTTAATGGAGTCATATATATAAATGTGTACGATAAAGACGTGACTTATAATACTTATGGCAATGAAGATAATGTGTATTCTTTTAAGTTGAGAAACAGTGTGATATATACAGGAAAAGCTGAGGTTAAGAATGGTGTATTCTCAACTGCGTTCACTTTGCCAAAAGACATTAATTACAGTTATGGAAGAGGCTTGATAAGTTTGTATGCATATAGTGACAATGCTGATGCTCGTGGTTGTTATTCCAATGTTATAGTTGGAGGCTTGAATGAAGATGCTGAAATTGATGAATCTGGACCTGAAATTGAATTGTATATTGATGATGAGAAATTTGTTGATGGCTCAATGACCAATGAAAATCCGCTTCTTTTGGTGTATGTCAAAGACGAAAATGGCATCAATACTTCAGGCGCAGGCATAGGTCATGACATAACAGCAACTCTTTCAGGCGCAACGAACAAGGTTTATACTCTTAATCAGTTTTATGAAGCACCGCTTTCCAAAGATGAATTCGGCTTGCTGTCATATAAATTTTATGAGTTGAACGAAGGTGAGCATACTTTGACGTTTAAAGTATGGGATATTTACAATAATTCAAGCAGTGCAACAATACGTTTTGAAGTTGTAAAAGGTAAGGTTATCAATATGGAAAATATAACAAATTATCCAAATCCGATGAGTGATAACACTAATTTTACCTTTGAACATAATCAGAAAGACAATCAGATAGATATCGTTATAAAAATTTATGACGTTATGGGGCAGTTGGTTAAGACGATAACAGAACATCGTTATGGTACGACTGCAAGAATAGAACCTATAAAGTGGGATGGTAAGTCTGATAATGGTGTTTCTCTCGGAGCAGGCGTTTATATTTATAATGTTACAATTAAAAATGCGCAAAGAGAAGAAACATCAGGTTATTCTAGATTGATAATCGAATAATTATTATATTTGCAAAGAATTTTATTAAAAATTCAAAAAAATACAATAATAGTTTTTTTGACACGTTAGTAAAACAATCATTTATTAAGAATATGAAAAGAATTAAGATTTTTACCTTGTTGTTTTTGATGCTTTTTGCAAGTGTGGTTAAAGCTCAAAGTCCTAGTATTGATGAGGTTATGGGACATAATTTGGACTATAACGTAATATCTACAGCTGTTCCTTTCATGATGATCGCTCCAGATGCAAGATCATCAGCTATGGGTGATGTCGGTGTTTCAACATCTCCAGACGTTTACTCAATGCATTGGAATCCTGCAAAATACGCATTCATTCAAGATGATTTTTCAGTAGGTTTGGCATATAGCCCTTGGTTGAGAGAATTGGTTCCAGATATGAATATCGCTTATTTGGGCCTTTCAAAACGAGTAAGTCCTAAATCAACAGTGGCAGCTACATTACGTTATTTCAGCCTTGGTGAAATAAGATTTACAGACGATTACAATTATGACTTGGGAACATATTCACCAAACGAATGGGCAATAGATGTCGCTTATTCTCGTAAGTTAGGTAAATATATCTCTGGTGCTGTCGCAGGTCGTCTCATCTACTCAAACTTAACACAGGGTATAAAAGACTATTCAAAAGCAGCAATTTCTGTAGCAGCAGACATCGCTGTTTATTACACAAGAGATGTTTATTGGTTCAATACTATGGATGCTAATTTCTCATGGGGTGTTTCAATCAATAATATAGGTTCAAAAATGAATTATAATGATGCCAACTTGGACAAGGATTTTATTCCTACAAACTTACGCTTCGGTCCAACATTGAAACTTGACATCGATGATTATAACTCATTGGCATTCTCAATTGACATTAACAAATTGTTGGTCCCAACACCTCCAATCGTAACAGATACACTTGTTTTCGGTAAAGATGATAACGTAGGTCCAATACAAGGTATTATCCAATCATTCTATGATGCTCCAGAGGGATTCAAAGAAGAAATGAAAGAGTTCACATTAGGTGTCGGTGCTGAATATTGGTATAATCAAATATTTACAGTAAGAACAGGTTTCTTCCATGAAGCAAAAATGAAAGGTAATCGTCGTTATTTAACATTCGGTGCTGGTTTACGTTACAATGTATTCAATATCGACGTATCTTACTTAGTGCCAGTTAATAACAGCGCAACATCTGGAACAAATCCATTGGAAGGAACACTTCGTTTCAGCTTGACATTCAACCTCGACAAATGGGGTAGCAATACAAAATTAGAATCAGTTAATTGATTTCAATATAACTATAAAAAAACTCCGGGTATCATATGATGCTCGGAGTTTTTTTATGGTATAATTGCCAAAAATGGTTGGTAAAATCAATATAACCCATTAGTACATAGATAAATATAATAACTTTGATGAAAATTTTCATCAAAGTTATTATTTTATGTCAGAATCACAGCCCTGTAAGGGCGTCAGATTATAGGCAGGTATGTAGAGCAAAGCTCGGAATGCCTGTAAAGAAAATAAGGTGAGATAATCACAAAGTGCCGTAGGTACGACAGAGTCT
>JAEIGA010006959.1_pt1 | contig 17197 bp, 12 predicted proteins | sample 9270691 | NCBI WGS metagenome assembly JAEIGA01 (sample SAMN17057246, study PRJNA624740) | gut metagenome | biome: biome; isolation source: fecal sample | host: Bos grunniens | place: China: Xizang | collected 2019 | reverse complement strand
GACCAGCAGGCACAGAACGAGTTGACACAAGGCCTTAAAAACCACGAGAAAGTATTTATAGAGAAAATAGATGCTTTCATACATGACAACATAACGGAGTGCACCTTGAATGCCGGTATGCTTGCAGACTGCATGGCAATGAGCATAACGACACTTAACCGAAGAATAAGCGGCATAACAGGAGTGAACACAACAAACTACATAAGGCTGAAAAGACTTACCAGGGCAAAATTCCTGTTGAAAAATACAGAGATGAGCATGGGCGAGATACAGGCAGTGTGTGGATTTGACTCACCAAGTTATTTCAGCCGCACATTCAAAGGAGAGTTCGGTGTAACACCGAGTGAATACAGGAAATCATGATTTCATACAACACTCCCGATGTAATTTTGTCGTTTGTGTGAAAAAGAGTTCTATTTGAGTGAAAAAGCAAGTTTGCCGATTTCACCATTTTTGCATTACATTCCTAAAGAGTGGAATTTATGCAAGAGTGGAAAAAGAAAATATCGGAGAGATATGCCGCACTGTTGAGTGAGGCATCGCCTTTCTTCCTGAAACAAGACTACGACATTGAGGAGTTCGCCAATGACCTTGCCACAAACCGCAGTTATGCCTCAAGGTTTGTAAAAGAGGTGTTGGGAACATCATTCCCCACCCTGCTGAACAAGTTGAGACTTGCATATATCATAAGGACGAAGCACGAGAATCCCAAAGAGCCTATATGCAGGCTTGCAGCTGCCGCAGGCTACAAGAACGCGCATTCGTTCCGCCGTGCATTCCACAGGGAATACAACATGATGCCAAGAGCTTTTTTCAAGAAACAGGGCATTTAATCCCCGAAGCCTTCGGAAACGAACGGCAGTGCCATGCGGAGTGCCTCCTGCCAATACTGCCACACGTGCCCGCCGTCGCGCACACGCAACTGGTAAGGGATGCGCTTCTGGCGCATAGCCTTTATGAAATCCATGTTGTTGTCGAAGAGGAAATCATCATCGCCCACGTCAATGAACCAGCGCACCGATGCAATCGCGGCACGTTGCTCAGCCGTAGCATTCTCAACAGCTGCAATATTATTATTCGCAACGGCACTCTCCATGAATACACGGCGCCGTTCATCGGGGCTATGACTTATCCAACTGTTGTCCACCATACCCATTAGAGCACTCATGGCATAGGCACTTGAAAACATGTCACTGTGGTTTATCGCATACCATGTTGTTCCGCCGCCACCCATCGAGAGCCCGGCTATAGCACGATGCTGCCTGTCGGCAATGATGCGGTACATATTCTCGACATGAGGAATGAACTCCTGAAAGAAGTAATCCTCGTAACGCCACCCTTCGCAGTTGAAATAGCCGTCATAATCCGTTCCTGCATCGGGCATGACAATTATCATTTCGCACGCATTGCCCGACCGCATCACTTCGGCCGCAATATCCTGCACATTTCCCTTGTCACGCCATGCAGTGTGGGTATCGGTAAGCCCATGCAGGAGATACAGAACCGGAAACGCCCTCTCCCCGTCGGCATACCCTTCGGGCAGATATATGCAATACTTCTTTGTGGCACCAAGAATCTCACTCTGCAACTCACACTCAAGCACAACAGGATATTTCTCCTGCGCAGCTACTCCAAAAGAGAACTGGAATATCAGGAGAAAAGACAATACGCGAAAAATATTCATATCTATTTTTTTTGAATTCTACTCCTTGCGAAGCCTTGCTACCGGTATACCAAGTTGCTCGCGGTATTTTGCGACTGTGCGGCGCGCCACGTTATACCCCTGTTCCTGCAGCATTTCCTGAAGCGCCTGGTCGGTAAGCGGATTGTTCTTGTCCTCAGCATCTACAAGTTCACGTATCACGCGGAACAGTTCATATACCGACTGCTCTGTACCGTCATCCTTCACCACTCCATCACTGAAGAAGTACTTCAGCGGATAGATACTCCAGGGGGTCTGCACATATTTGCTGTTCCCCACGCGGGAGATTGTGGAGATATCATAGCCTGTTGCCTTGGCAATATCTTCAAGAATCATAGGCTTGAGCATGGCTTCATCGCCACCGTTTATGAAGAACGGTTTCTGCATCTTCACAATGGCACGCATGGTAGAGAGCATTGTGCGTTCACGTTGCTGCAACGCATTGACAAAATTCCTTGCTGCATCAATCTTCTGCCGCAGGAACTGTGCCGCTGCACGCTGTTCGCCATTGGAACAACCAGCCTGCCCGTCAAGCATCTGCACATACTCATCGCTTACCTTCAAAGCCGGAACATGTGAATTATTAAGCGAGACATACACCTCGTCGTCCTGAACTTCGAGCAGGAAATCAGGCGTTATCTGCTGACGACTGAAGCCGACACTCTCGGTCAACGACGCACCGGGACGTGGGTTAAGGCGCACAATTTCGGCGATAGCCTCACGGCACTCCTCGTCTGTAACACCCAGCCTATCAGCAATCTGCGTCCAACGTTTGCCCGTAAAGTCATCATAGCACTCAGTTACAATGCGTCTTTGCAAGGTCCTGTCATGCCCCTCGCCATTACGGTCAAGTTGCAAAAGAAGACACTCCCGCAGATTGCGCGCAGCAATGCCGGCCGGCTCAAAAGTCTGTATCATCCCGAGCACCTCAAGTACCATTGCCTCTGTAACATCAAGACTGTTGTAAATGAGCAGTTCGTCGGCTATTTCGGAAAGAGGTTTGCGCAAAAGGCCATCTTCATCAAGCGAGCCTATTATGTACTCGCCTACAGCCATCTGCAATGGAGTAAGCGGCAACTCGCCAAGTTGCTCCATAAGGGTATCACCGAAGAAGAGTGTATCGCCGACAGGGATATCCGTATAACCGGACGGGCTGTAATGGACAGGAATCTCCTCGTTACCGCTGTAGTCGTCGTAATCGTCAAGAGAAAGAGACTCATGGTCTGGCTCAGTAGCCTCATCCGCAGAGACAGCGTCGGGTTCCAACTGTTCAAGGGCGGGGTTGTCCATAACCTCGCCGCGCACCCTCTCCTCAATCTCAACCGCAGTCATCTCAAGCAGCTGCACCGCAAGCAACTGTTGCGGAGAGAGTGTCTGCACAAGCGACTGTTCCTGATGCTGTGTCTGTGTAAATGAGCCTTTTGACATATATACCTATCTTGTCAATATTTGAAGCTACTGCCTCCAAGAAATTCACGTGCAAGTGAAGTCGGCGGCAGTTCTTTGTCCTGCAAAGGTACAATATAATCGAGGAAACGCAAAAGCCTCTGCGCCTCGGAATACTCCGGAAGATTCTCAGGCACGGCACGCAACATCGGTTCGGCCTGCGCCTTGAAGACTGCAAGCTCGTAGAAAAGCGATGAGTTGAACATGACATCGGCATTCTCCTGATATGGGAAAATCCACTCTTCCTCGCCCTGACGCACCGACGGCCAGCGCATGATAGTCTCCTGAGCAGAATAGCCACGATACTTGGCGTCTCGTATAATGCGGCGCAACAGACGGTTGTCCGACGTCGATATATAGTTGTGATTATCGAGTTTTATCGACGTGAGTGCCGACACATAGATGCGGAACTTCTCACTGTCGGATATCTGCGAAGTGAGCATTGGATTCAAGGCATGTGTTCCCTCAATGACAAGCACCATGTTGGGGGTAAGTTTGAGGTGTTTACCGTTGAACTCACGTTCGCCACTTTTAAAGTTATATGTCGGCAAATCGACCTCTTCACCGGCGAGTATACGCGTCAGCGACTCGTTGAAGAATGGCAGGTCAATCGAATGGATTGACTCAAAATCGTAATCGCCGTCGGGTTTACGCGGAGTAAGAGTGCGGTTCACGAAGTAGTCATCGAGTGATATCGCGTATGGTTTGAGACCGCATGCAAGCAACTGTATGCTCAGGCGCTTGCTGAATGTAGTCTTGCCCGAAGATGACGGACCGGCAATGAGCACGACTCTTGAGCCGCGTTCATGTATCATATCGGCAATCTGCGAAAGACGGCGTTCCTGAAGCGCCTCGGAGACATTCACCAGCTCCACGCCAAAACCTGCGCGCACACCAAGATTGAAGTCTCCTATGGTCTCGACTCCCATTTTCTGATGCCACTGCAAGCGTTCCTCAAAAAGTTCATGCAGTTTCTCCTGCGGCACCTTATCCTCCAGTTCAGTAGGTTTGTTCCTGTTGGGAACACGAAGAAGTACGCCATCATCATAAATCTCCACCTCAAAAAGCCCGATATACCCGGTGCTTGGCACAAGACCGTTGTAGTAACTGTCAATATAACCGTCAAGTTCGTAATAGCTTGTATAAAGTTTGTCATATGTCTCAAGCAAACGCACCTTATCCATGCGTCCGATGCTCGAGAACAACTCTATTGCATCCTGGGTATGACACTCGACACGCTTGAACGGAATGTCGCAAGCTATGATGTTACGCATCCTCTCACGCACGGACGAGAGTTCATCGGGCGTAATCGGACGGTCCATACGGCAATAGTATCCTTTGGATATGGCATTCTCGAAACGCACCGTTTCACCAGGGAAAGCCTCATTCATGGCTTTCATGAAGATAAACGTGAGTGAACGGACATACATGCGCATACCGTCATTGGATGTTATATCAATGAACTCGACATCCTTGTGACGGTAAATGCGTTTGGCAAGACTGTGAGTGACATTGTTGACACGGGCTGCAATGACACCGTATGGCATATCCAACCCCAAACCGTCATAGATTTCCTTCAAAGAGAGACCACTCTCAAACTCCTTGGTAACACCGTTATTTCTGCAATAGATTCTTATCATAGCCATAAGTTTTTGACCGTTTGACAGGAAGCCCGCTTTGCACCTGCAAAAGAGAGGGCTCCTTTTCTGCGAAGATAAGAACAAATTGGCTTTTGCCAACATTTTTCACTATTTTTAAACTATTTAGCACAGTTCTTACTTGAATTTGGAGCAACATTATATTACATTTGCCAAAAGCATGGGCCAAAAGGTGAAAACGAAAAACTGAAATGTAAAATGTGAAAGTTTGGAATATGGAAAAGACGGCACAATACATAAAGAGCATTGAGATTGACTCCCTGTGGAGCAACCGCAAGCACATAGTATGGGAACTGCGCCCCGACGTAAACATACTCAGCGGCAGCAACGGTGTCGGCAAGAGCACCATCATCAACCGTTCGGCCAACCACCTGAGAATAATGCGTGACGGGCGGTTGACTAGCCACCCCGAAGACGGAGTGCTGGTAAAGTTCTTCCCCGAAGATGCCACAAGCATCAACTTCGATGTGATAAGCAGCATTGACCGCCCCATAATGAGCCGGGAGGTGCTTGACAAGGTGTCGGGCGCCGACATACGCACCGAACTTGACTGGCAACTATACAACCTGCAGCGCCGCTATCTGAACTACCAGGTAAACATAGGCAACAGGATAATATCGTTGCTCACATCGGGCAACCCCGATGACCAGAGACTCGCCACCGAGTTGACAAAACCGAAGAAACAGTTCCAGGACCTTATTGATGAACTTTTTGCCCCTACAGCCAAAACCATCGTACGCGACAGCAACGAGATATTCTTTGAGCAGTACGGCGAGAGGATACCGCCCTACATGCTTTCGTCAGGCGAAAAACAGCTGCTGGTAATCCTGCTTACTGCACTGGTACAGGAAAACCGCCCCGGCGTGATGCTCATGGACGAGCCCGAAATATCACTGCACATAGAGTGGCAACAGAGGCTCATCACCCTCATACGCACACTCAACCCCAATACCCAGATAATCCTGTGTACCCACTCCCCAGCCATAATAATGGACGGTTGGATGGACGCTGTGACGGAGATTGAGGAGATAACGAGGTAAAAAGGGAAAAGTCAAAGCGGAAAACTGCTAGTAAACGAGGACTGAGGAAAAGTTTACTTTTGCTATGCCTAGCGTGAGCAGGTTCAAGCACACGAAGTGTGGTTAAAGATAAAATAAATACTACTGAGATATGAAAAGGCTGACCGAATATCTCAATTCCCAATTCATTGAGGCAGCAAATGCATTGCGCCCCAAGAGAGCACAACACCGCATCATAGCATACGTTGAAAGCTATGATGACATCTCTTTTTGGCGTTCGGTTTTCGATGACTACGAAAGCGACAGATACCATTTCGAGGTGATGTTGCCTGCGCGTTCAAACCTCACAAAAGGCAAGAAACAGGCGATGATGAACATGTTGGGCAAGGCAGCCGGACGTAACATGATTGCATGCGTGGACAGTGACTATGATTATCTGCTACAGGGAGCCACATCGACATCGAGGCAACTCATAGAAAACCCGTATATACTGCATACATACGCATATGCAATCGAGAACTTGAAGTGCAACGCCGGGAGCCTGAAACAGATATGCGTGCAAAGCACACTCAACGACCAGAACATCATTGATTTCAAGGAGTTCATGAAGTTGTACTCGCAGATATGCTTTCCACTCTTCGCCTGGAACATACTGCTCTACCGCATGCATGACACCGGCACCATGAGCCTGCTCCAGTTCTGCGAGATTGTACGCCTCACATCATTCACAATAGGCAAGCCGGCATACTCGCTGCAGCAGCTAAGTGGCAGGGTGGCACACAATATCAGGCTACTTGAAAACAAGTTCCCAGAACACATAGAGGGGCACAAAGCTCTGATGGAGGAACTTGGCACGCTTGGAGTAAAGCCCGAAGAGACATACTTCTACATACAAGGTCACCACATAATGAACAACGTGGTACTGCGCATGCTCTCACCCGTGTGCCGTCACCTTCGCAACAGGCGCGAGGAGGAGATACAGCGCCTCGCCTACCACCGCCAGCAGTACAACAACGAACTCTCATCATACCGCCACAGCCAGTGCGACGTGGCTCTTATGCTTAGCAAGAACATCGATTTCAAGGAGACGACTCCCTATATGCGACTGAAAGCCGACATAGAAAAACTGTTGGAAAAACTCAACGATAGAAATTGAATGGAAACACAGGCGCACAACGCGTCATCTTCTCTTCCAGAACTCAGGAGTAAGCAACAACAGAACAGCAAAGAATTCAAGACGGCCCACAAGCATCTGGAACGTACAGAACCACTTGATGGCCGGTGGCAACAGACCCAGCGAATCCATTGGACCATAGTTGCCAAGAGCCGGACCGATATTACCTACCGAAGCTGCCGAAAGACCGAACGCATTAAGAAAATCAAGGCCTCCAGCAATATTCACGACCACGCCTACTATAACCATGAACATGTATATTACAGTATAGGCAAGTATGGCCGACTGTACACTGGCAGGCACAATTTTCCCGGCCATACGCACGGGCAGAACCGCATTCGGGTGCACGATACGTTTGAACTCATTACACATAACCTTGTAAAGCGTAGCTATGCGCACACACTTCATTGCTCCTGAAGTTGAACCGGAGCATGCACCTACAAACATAAGTGCACACAGCATGAGCCACAACAACGGTTGCCACAAGGTATAATCATCGGTTGCAAAACCGGTTGTAGTGATTATTGAAACTACCTGGAAAAGCGATGTCCTGAACGATGCCTCGGCATCAAGGGCGGTAGTCACGTAAAGCCCCACTGCAACCAGTACGGTAGAGACTGCTACTATTGAAAGATAAGTACGGAACTCCGTATCGCGGAACAAATCCCTTGGACGTCCCTTGAAAATGAGAAGATACTGCAACGAAAGACTTACACCGCCAAGGAACATGAAAAGCACAGTCACATACTCTATCAGTGGAGAGCCGAATGCCGCTATACTCGCCTGCTTTGTAGAGAAACCGCCGGTTGCCACTGTTGACATGGAGTGGCACAAGGAGTCGAACCAGCCCATTCCCGAGAAGTAGAATGCCACAGTTGCAATGACCGTAAGCCCTATGTATACGGTAAGAATCCACCTTGCAGTAACCGAGATTCGCGGGTGCAGTTTGGCACGCATGGGACCCACAGACTCGGCTGCAAAAAGATGCATGTCGCCAAGGCCGAATATCGGAAACACAGCCACGGTAAAGAACACAATTCCCAGACCACCAATCCAATGCGTCATCATTCTCCAGAACAACAGGGATTTTGGCAACGACTCAATATTGCTGAGGATTGACGAACCGGTTGTTGTAAAACCCGACATCGTCTCGTAGAAGGCATCGGTAAAATCGGGGATATACCCGCTGAGCATGTACGGCAGAGAACCGAAAAGCGAGAATACTATCCAGATGACCGTCACGACAATGTATCCGTCCTTTCGGGAGACATCACGACCTGCCTTTCGACAAAAAAAGGAGAAAAGCGTTCCTGCACCAGCCATTGAAGCCACAGACCATAACATCGACTCAAGAGGCTCTCCGTAGTAGAGAGCAACGGGAATGCAGCTCAAGAGGAACAGAGCCTCAATAAAGAGCAGCAGACCGATAATCCTGAATATGGCCTTGGGATGGAACATTATCTGAAATATTTCTCAAGTTTCTTCAAAACATGTTCAAGACAGAAGATAATGACATGGTCACCCGGCTGAATCATTGTTCCACCGGAGACGTTCATACCCTCACCATTACGTATTATACCACCGATGTTTGCACCGTCAGGCAGACCAAGATCCTTTACGGCTTTCTTTGTTATCAGGCACTCACAGTTTACCGGGAACTCCGCGACAACGGCCTGAATGAAGGTAAGACACTTCACGCTTGAAACATCGGTATTGAGCATCATCTGGAAGATGGTACTCGCAGCAAGTTTCTTCTTGTTGATGATTGAACCTATGTCAAGACTCTCGGCCATTGAAATGTAGTCAATATTTTCGACCTCGGAAACTGCACGCGACACTCCTGCACGCTTTGCGGCAAGACAGGCAAGAATATTGGTCTCAGAATTGTCACAAAGAGCCATGAACACATCGGTATGGTCTATTCCCTCACTGCGCAACAGTTCCGGGTCACGGGCATCACCGTTAATGACCATCACCCTGTCATCGACAAGTTCAAGAAGTTTGTGACAACGGGCAAGGTCACTCTCGATAATCTTTACCTTTACGTTATCGGGGACAAGACGGGCCGTACGCACGGCAATTCGGCTACCGCCCATTATGATTATGCTACGTACCTCGCTGAATTCGTCCTTACCCGTAATCTTGCGCATATACGGAATATGGTCATGTGTGGTGGTGAAACAGACCAGGTCCTCGGGCATAATCATGTCGTTACCGCGCGGTATTATCGTCTCATCGCCACGCTGAATCGCCACCACGTGATAGGGGATATCACGGGGGAAATCCTTAAGCGGCTTATTTGTAATAAGAGCATTGCTTCTTATCTTCACACCAATCATCACAAGGGCACCATTACCGAACTCGAGCATCTGGCGCATCCAACTGTACTTGATATTGGTGGCAATCTCCTCGGCAGCAAGTTGCTCGGGATAGACAAGAGAGTCAACACCCAAAGAGTTGAAGAACTCCTTGTATTTTGGAATGAGATACTCATAGTTGTCAATGCGCGCAACCGTTTTCTTAGCGCCAAGGCGATGGGCTAGAATACAAGCCGTGATGTTACGGCTCTCGTCGGGAGTAACGGCAACAAAGAGATCGGCATGACCGGCATCAGCCTTCTTCAACGCCGATATCTTGGTGGGGTCACCCACTATGGTCTGCAAGTCGAAGAGAGTCTCCATCTTACTGAGTTTCTCTTCACTCTCATCAAGAAGAATGACGTTCTCATTCTCCTCGGAAAGCATCTTTGCGAGGTGAGTACCTACGGCACCTGCACCGACAATCACGATTCTCATACTACAAGTTTTATATACTTACTTGACACCGTTCAGCAGAGCCTTAACCACTGCATCATTGTCCATGTTGCACAGATGATACAGTTCTTCAGTTGTTCCATGCTCTACAAACATGTCGGGTATACCCATTATCTCAATTTTAGGAGTATAACCGTTTGCGGCCATATACTCCGCCACAGCAGAGCCCAGACCACCCTTGACAGTTCCATCCTCCAATGTGACAATATACTTGAAGTTCTCACCTACTTCATGAAGGATATCCTCGTCAATTGGTTTGAGGAAACGCATATCGTAGTGTGCCACGCTTACACCATGTTTCTCGGCCTCGGCTATGGCACTCTCCATAACCTTGCCAAGCGGGCCAATGGTGATAAAAGCGACATCATTTCCCTTTTTCATCCTACGTCCCTTGCCTACCTCCACGGTCTCAAGCGGGCAACGCCAATCCTCAAGAGAACCAGAACCACGAGGATAACGTATTACGAATGTACCCGCACCCGGCTGAGCCGCTGTAAACATGAGACGGCGGAGTTCACACTCGTCATAAGGAGATGCTATTGTAATGTCCGGTACAGGACGCAAATATGCCAGGTCGAAAGAACCGTGATGAGTAGGGCCATCCTCACCTACAAGACCTGCCCTGTCAAGACAGAGCACGAAGTCAAGTTTCTGCAATGCGACGTCGTGTATGAGGTTATCGTATCCGCGCTGCATAAATGAAGAATAGACATTGCAGAACGGCAACATACCACCCTTTGCAAGACCGGCCGAGAATGTCACCGAGTGTCCTTCGGCAATACCCACATCAAAGAAACGTTCCGGGAACACCTCGCCAAGCTTATGCATTGAGCAACCGGTGGGCATGGCCGGGGTTACACCGACAATCCTGTCATTGGCCTTAGCCATCTCGACAAGAGTCTCACCAAATACATCCTGAAAACGTGGTACTCCAGGTTTGGAGACGAGACGTTTGCCCGTCTTCACATCATACATACCTGGCTGGTGCCATACAGTCGCATCGGCCTCGGCCGGTGCCCAACCCTTACCTTTTTTAGTACGGACATGGAGAAGATGAGGACCCGACATGTCTTTTATGCTCTTGAGCATGTGTACAAGACTTATCACATCGTGGCCGTCAACAGGACCGAAGTAGCGTGCCGACATGCTCTCGAAGAAGTTCTTCTGGCGGAACAGCAACGACTTGAAACCGTTATTGAAACGGATGATTGCATTGGCACTCTTCTCGTTCAGGAGATGAACTTTGCGTAGTCCTTTTGCTATTTTGTAACGAATCTTGTTATATATCTTTGAAGAGTGGATTGAAACAAGCAGTCCATTCATACCACCAACTGCATTGCTGATTGACATATTGTTGTCATTGACAATGACAAGCAGATTGTTTGGGGTATTAGACAGGTTGTTAAGTCCCTCAAAGGCAAGACCTCCACTCATTGAGCCATCACCTATGATTGCAATAACGCGTTCATCGCTGTTTTTGAGGCTCGCCGAAGTCGCAAGACCCAATGCTGCCGATATGGAGTTGGATGCGTGACCGGCAATAAAAGAATCGTAATCACTCTCTTCGGGAGCCGGGAACGGCTTTATTCCACCAAGTTTCCTGTTTGTATGAAACCTGTCACGACGGCCGGTCAGAATCTTATGTCCGTAAGCCTGATGCCCGACATCCCAGACAAGTTTATCCTTAGGAGTGGAAAATACATAATGCAGAGCCACCGTCAGTTCAACAGCTCCAAGACTCGATGCGAAATGTCCAGGGTTGTTTGCCAACGAATCAATAATGAAGCCACGGAGTTCACTGCAAACCTGTGGCAAAGCCGACTCGGGCAAGGCTCTTAAATCCGAAGGAGAGTCCAAGCTCGCCAACAGAGGATATTTCTCTTTACAATCCATTCGAAATACAATTAAACACAATCCCGCATTTTAAAAATGCTTATAACATTTTGCGAAAATACGTCTTTTTTTATCAACAGCAAAAGGATTTTGCCAAAAAAGAACCTTGCACAACCACATGGTGTCAAGAACAAATTGCACATTGTTGAAGAGCATTCATGGACTTATTTTCCATTACACCTGATTTTACGCACCAATTTCAATAAAATTAAACTTTTATAATACCAATCTTTATAAAGATGTCTTATTTTTGCATTGTATAACAGACAAACGGATACCTGAGAGATGCAATTCACCACCAAGACGACCCTACCGACAGGCGAAATGGCAATTTCGCACAATAGTTGCATGATTCTTACTGGCTCATGCTTTGCAGGCAACATTGGAAACAGGCTGCAGGAGATGAAGTTCCATGTAGAGTGCAACCCATTCGGCATCCAGTACAATCCGTTGTCAATAGCTGCAGTGCTCAAAAGATGTGCCAGCGGAGAACCGTTTGACGACAGTTCACCCGAACTGTTCGAACACAACGGCTTGTGGCACAGCATAATGCACCACAGCGATTTCTCGCGCGACAGCAAGAGCAAACTCATTGAGAGCATAAACGGTTCACTGTCCCGTGCACACAAAATGGCCAGGAGTTGTGACATTGCAATCATAACATTCGGTACGGCATACGCCTACAGCCGCAAAAGCGACGGCCTTACCGTGGGCAACTGCCACAAACTTCCCGCAAAGGAGTTTGACCGTCGGTTGTTGGGCATAGAAGAAATAATTGAGGCAACCAGCGAAGTCATACGCATCTACAGGGAGCTGAACAAGGATGTGAAGTTCCTGTTTACCGTAAGTCCCATACGTCACCTGCGCGACGGTGCACACGACAACCAGAAAAGTAAGGCCACGCTATTGCTGGCAATAGACGGGATAATGGCAAGGCACGAAGCCTGCCACTACTTCCCTGCGTATGAAATCGTACTTGACGAATTGCGCGATTACCGCTTTTATGCCGACGACATGGTACACCCGTCAAGTAAGGCCATAGAATACATTTGGGAGTGCTTTTCGGAGTGTTACTTCGATAAAGATGTCAGGAGACTGAACGCTTGCATTGAGGAGATTGCCAGAGGCATGGCACACCGCCCCTTCAATGCGGCATCAGCAGGCTACCGGGCATTTGCCGGCACCCTGCTCCAAAAGATGGAGAAACTGGAAAAGGAGCATCCATATCTGAACTTTGAAAAAGAAAAGAGACAATGCAATATACTATTGGAGAGATAACGAAGATTATCCACGGCAAGGGAATCTTGACTGCCCCTGAAAACAGGATAACAAGGCTGCTTACCGACAGCCGTTCACTCAGTTTTCCCGAAGAGACGCTGTTTTTCGCCATAAAGACAAGACACGGCGACGGGCACCGCTACATAGGCGAACTCTACAAGAGAGGAGTCCGCGACTTTGTGGTGAGCAGCACCGATGCAGCAGGCGAGTTCAAGGATGCCAATTTTATTGTCGTCAAGGAGTGCCGTGCTGCATTGCAGACATTGGCAGCCCACCACCGTTCTCTTTTTGACATGCCTATTGTTGGCATAACCGGTAGCGACGGTAAGACCATTGTAAAGGAGTGGCTCTACCAGCTTGTCACCGGCAACTACAATGCAGCACGTTCGCCACGAAGCTACAATTCACAGATTGGCGTTCCATTATCCGTGTGGCAGCTTCGCGAAGAGAGCACACTCGGCATCTTTGAGGCCGGGATATCACACACCGGAGAGATGGAAAAACTGCAGAGGATAATAAGACCCACCATAGGAATAATCACCAACATAAGCAACGCGCACCAGGAAAACTTTGCCACTACCGAAGAAAAATGCTACGAGAAGTTGCAGTTGTTCAAGGAGTGCGACGTACTCATATATAACGCCGACAACAGCCAGCTTACAGACTCAATAGAGAGCATGCTGCTACCGGCAAAGGAGATTGCCTGGTCACAGAGAGACCCTGACAAACCGTTATATATCGAATCCATTGAAAAGAGGGACGAAGGCACGACAATAGGTTACCGCTACCTTAAAATGCGGAACAGCTACAGAATCCCGTTCATGGACGACGCCTCGATTGAGGACTCCATAAGCTGCCTTGCAGCAGCATTGTACCTTATGGTACCGCCCCAAGTGATAGCTGAAAGAATGGCACAACTGGAGCCTGTAGCCATGAGACTTGAGGTAAAGGAGGGCAAGCGTGGATGTATGATAATCAACGACAGCTACAATGCCGACACCGTTTCATTGGACATAGCACTTGACTTCATGGAGAGACGGAGCAGCACAATGCCCGCACTCAAGCGCACACTTGTACTTGCCGACATTAAACAGAGTGGCGAAGAGGCACAACAGCTCTACGGGCGCGTGCTTGAATGCATAACGAAACGCAAGATTGAGAAATTCATCGGCGTAGGCAAAGAGATATGCTCACAGAAAGAGATGTTCAGCACCTCGGGCGTCGAATGTCACTTTTTCAACAACACCGAAGAACTGTTGGCATCTCGACAGATAAGGGAAGCGGCAAAAGAGTATATCCTAATCAAAGGGTCACGTTCATTCCATTTTGAAGATGTCACGGAAGTGCTTGAAAAGAAGGTTCACCAGACCATACTAGAGGTCAACCTTTGTGCATTAAGGGACAACCTTAACCGATACCGCAATACACTGGGCGCTGACACAAAAACCGTATGTATGGTAAAGGCAGACGCATACGGCGCCGGAGCATTGGAAATAGGACGCACCCTGCAGGAATGCAATGTTGACTACCTTGCCGTTGCAGTTGCCGACGAAGGCGCCGAACTGCGCAAGGAAGGCATAACAACCGGAATAATCGTAATGAACCCCGAGCCATGTTCGTACCGTACACTCTTCGACAACAAACTGGAACCCGAGGTATACAGTTTCGGCATGCTTGATTCCCTTATAAAGGCAGCATCGCGCGAAGGCATTACAGACTACCCTGTACACATAAAGATTGATACAGGCATGCACCGTCTGGGCTTCCTGCCAAGTGAAATTCCTGCGCTTATAGAACAGCTTAAAAAGCAGCATACCCTGACACCGCGTTCAGTATTCTCGCATTTTGTGGGCAGCGACAGCGAACAATTCGACGGATTCTCGGCCGTCCAGGTCAAGCGTTTCAACGACGCAGCCGACATGCTGCAGGAGGGCTTCAGCCACAGGATTCTGCGACATATATGCAACAGTGCAGGAACTGAAAGATTTACCGATGCGCAGTACGACATGGTGCGCCTTGGAATAGGGCTTTACGGAATATCGCCGATAGCAGAAGACGCCACACTGCACCCCATATCAACCTTAAAGAGCATCATACTGCAGATACATGACGTGCCTGCCGACGAGACTGTTGGATACAGCCGCCGTGGCGAACTGAAGCGCGACTCTCGCATTGCGGCACTGCCGATAGGATATGCCGACGGACTCAACCGCAAGCTTGGCAACGGCAAGGGATATTGCATCGTAAACGGCAAGAAGGCCCCATACGTGGGCAACATATGCATGGACGTATGTATGATTGATGTAACGGACATCGACTGCAAGGAGGGTGACACCGTAGAGATATTCGGTCCCTCATTGCCAGCGGCACAACTGGCCGAGTGGCTTGAGACAATACCATACGAAATACTCACATCGGTATCGACAAGAATAAAGCGGATATATTACAGCGATTGACATAATTAGAGTACGGGCGGTGCACACCGCCCGTACCGTTTGTTACACAGGCACTTATATCCTCTCTTATAGCAAATTCTTCACAAATATGTACAATATAATCAACGGGGTAACATAGCGCAGCATGAATATCACCAGCGGAGCCAGATATCTGTTGCATACGCCACTGTTGGTAAGTTCATCCTTCATAAAATCCTTTTTCATGAACCACACAACGAATATACAGGTAAACATTCCGCCCAAAGGCATGAGGATATTCGCAGTTATATAGTCATAACATTTAGAGAAATCAATTCCAAAGACTTTGAAATAGGTTATTGTACTCAGGAGAATGGAAACAGCAGTAGTGAGCATTGCTCCTTTTTTGCGTGTCAGGCTGAATTCCTCTCTGAAATATGCCGTAAGCACCTCATGAAACGAGATTGTAGAGGTGAGTGACGCCAGGATTACAAGCATAAAGAAGATTGACGCCCACAAAGCATCCAGCGGCATTCCTTTGAAGATTTCGGGCAGTGTCACAAACACGAGCGACGGGCCTTCGGTAGGTTTAAGACCTGCACTGAAGACTGCCGGGAAAATTACAAGACCGGCAAGTACCGACACAAGAATGGTAAGTATCGACACATTGAACGATGTGGAAATGACATTGTTGTTCTTCTTGAAATAAGATGCATAGGTCACCATGCATCCCATTCCCACAGACAAGGAGAAGAACGCCTGTCCCATAGCTTTCATGATTGTATCGGCACTGAAAGCCTTCTCAAAATCACACGAAAGGAAGAACTTGTAGCCCTCAACAGCACCAGGCATAAAAGCCACACGCACAGCCATCACAACAAGTATTACAAACAGTGCAGGCATCATCACCTTGGAAGCCTTCTCAATACCCTTGCCTACACCACGTGCAACAATAAGATGTGTCATCAGAACAAACACGATACCATATATCAACGGCCTCCATGATTTTTCAAAAGAAGCAAACTGTGCATCAAATAACTGATTGGAACTAAACAGTTTACCCGTAACAGAACTTACAAAGTACTCAAGCGACCAGCCTGCTATCAGATAATAATAACCGGATATCAGCAATGCGCCAAGTACGCCGCTGTATCCAAGCCAACTCCAGCGTTTTGAAAGAGTACGGAAAGCACCTACGGCATTCTTCTTGGTATAACGTCCTACAGCAAACTCGGCAAGCATGGCAGGGATACCCACCACAAGCACACTCAAAAGAAACACCAACAGGAACGCTGCTCCACCATTCTCGCCGGCCACATACGGAAAACGCCACAAGGCGCCCAGACCGATTGCGCTGCCCGCAGCAACAAGTATTACGCTTAATTTGCCCCCGAAAGAAGCTCTTGTATTTTTATTTTTTCCCATAATAACCGTTTTTTCAAAAATAGACCGCGAAAATAATAAAAAAGCGGAAACGTACAGCAACATTTGCCATTCATTTCCGCTTTTTAACTATATATAAACAAGATAGGCACATCAGATCCTTCGCTTTGCTCAGGATGACACAATTCATTGAAATCGCAAAAAAGAAGTGGATGACCCCAAAAGTAAATGGGTTATCCACTTCTTATTACGAGGTTGAATAAAAAGAGTTGTTTATAGGCGTGCGAAGTCCGAAAAAGCGCAACCGACGCTGTAATGCGAGAGCAGAGAGTGCCCGCATTCTATGCCGAGCTACGAGGAGGAAAAGCCACTTAGTGGGTTAATTTACTAAGCGTAAATGAGCATTTTGAGGGCGAG
>JAEIGA010006958.1_pt1 | contig 17199 bp, 20 predicted proteins | sample 9270691 | NCBI WGS metagenome assembly JAEIGA01 (sample SAMN17057246, study PRJNA624740) | gut metagenome | biome: biome; isolation source: fecal sample | host: Bos grunniens | place: China: Xizang | collected 2019 | reverse complement strand
GCTCTCAGCTCCTAACTCCTAACTAAACAAAAGTCGCCCCACACTTTCGTGCAAGGCGACTTGTTGCTGGCTGATGCCAACACTATCCTACCACACTGCTGGCTCGAGAACGAGGGTTGCGATAACCATTGTCTCGCCAACCATAGTGAGAGCTACCTCTACCTCTACAGGCTCCTCGTACGACTCTGGAGTCTTGATTGTGCGGAACTCGAGCTGGTTCTGGCCACGCTTACCTGCCAATGTCGAGCCGAAGATGTAGTCCTCCTCGTGGAGATGACCATCCCAGAGAGCAGCCTCTACATACTCCTTACCATTGCCGAGAATCTCGAGAGTCCAGTCAGCGTTAGGCGTGATACGGTACTCGAGATAGGTTGCCTTGGTGTTGTCATCCAAGAGGCTTGTGTAGAAGCCTGTACCCTTTGCGTTGCTGTAGCCATCGGCCGAAGCGTACGACCAAGCCCATTCGCCTGTGTCCTCGTTCTGCGAGTAGGTAGCAGTCTTGTTGTACGGGAAGGCAGGTACCAAGGTTGGGCCCTGTGGCTGCGCACACGATACAAACAGAGCCGATGCAACGATAGCTGCAAGACTCAACATTGAAATAAACTTTTTCATAATCTTTTGTGTTATTTAGTTAGTAATAAATTATTTTTCTATTCATCTACACCTCGAATATAGCGATCAATAGCCGTAGCAGCCTTGCGACCAGCACCCATAGCGAGGATTACAGTTGCAGCGCCAGTCACGGCATCGCCACCAGCGAAGACACCCTTGCGAGATGTTGCGCCCCACTCATCGGCCACGATACATCCACGGCGGTTGGTCTCGAGAGCCTCGGTAGTCGAAGCGATAAGCGGATTTGGAGATGTTCCGAGTGCCATAACAACAACATCGCACTCGATCTCGAAGTCCGAACCCTCGACCACTACAGGCGAACGACGGCCACTCTCGTCAGGCTCACCCAACTCCATCTCAACGCAGTTTATAGCACGCACCCAGCCACTCTCGTCACCCAAAATGGCGGTAGGGTTGGTCAGCATCTTGAACTCGATGCCCTCCTCCTTGGCGTGGTGTACCTCTTCAACTCGAGCGGGTAACTCCTTCTCGCTACGGCGATATACGATTACGGCCTCTGCGCCCAAACGCTTGGCGGTACGCACCGCATCCATTGCCACATTGCCACCACCGACAACTACAACCTTGCGACCTACATATATAGGTGTGTCATACTCCGCATCATAAGCGTGCATCAAGTTTGCTCGAGTCAAGAACTCATTTGCCGACAATACGCCGTTGAAGTTCTCGCCCTCGATGCCCATAAAGCGAGGCAGACCAGCTCCCGAGCCGATAAATACGGCATCGTAGCCCTCCTCGTCGAGCAACGAGTCTACGGTGATGGTGCGACCGATAACCACATCGGTCTCGATCTTTACGCCGAGTGCCTTCACGCTCTCGATCTCGCCCTTTACGACGGTATCCTTTGGCAAACGAAACTCGGGAATACCATAGACGAGTACGCCACCAGCCTCGTGCAGAGCCTCGAAGATTGTAACCTCGTAGCCCATCTTTGCAAGGTCGCTTGCGCAAGCCAAACCTGCAGGGCCACTACCCACGATAGCCACCTTGTGGCCATTCTTCTCGATCTCCACCGACGGACGGCCATTCTCCAACTGCCAGTCGCCCACAAAGCGCTCCAACTTGCCGATAGCCACCGCCTCGCCCTTGATACCGAGGATGCACGCACCCTCGCACTGCGACTCCTGCGGACATACACGACCACAGATGCTTGGCAACGACGAGTCCTTGCCGATAACCTCGGCTGCACCCGCTATGTTGCCTTCACGCAACTGCTCGATAAAGCGAGGAATCTGCACACCCACAGGGCAAGCCGCCACGCAACGAGGGTTCTTGCAGTCGAGACATCGTGTAGCCTCCAACTGCGCCTCCTCCACATTGTAGCCGTAGCACACCTCCTCGAAGTTAGTTGCTCGAAGCTTTGCATCTTGTTCCCTTACCGGAACTCGAGGTATCTTGTTTGCCATACTCTACTTATCCAATCCAATATTACATTTATGTCCCGCAGCACGCTCACGCTCGATAGCCAAAGCTCGCTGCTCCTGTGTGCGGTACATTCCCTGACGGCGCATAGCCTCGTCGAAGTCTACATCGTAGGCATTGAACTCGGGGCCATCCACACAGGTGAACTTGGTCTTACCTGCGATGGTCACACGACAAGCACCGCACATACCCGTACCATCCACCATCAAGGCGTTGAGCGATACGATGCACGGAAGATTGAACTTCTTTGCCGTCAGCGTCACAAATTTCATCATAATCATAGGGCCGATAGCCACACAGCAGTCATACTGCTTGCCATCCTCCACGATGAGCTTCTCGAGTAGGGTAGTTACCAAGCCGTGGAAACCCTCCGAGCCGTCGTCTGTTGCGATGTAGAGGTTTGTCGCCACCTTGCGCATCTCCTCGGCATAGATGAGCAGATCCTTCGACTTTGCACCGATGATGACATCGACCTCGCAGCCCTGCTCTGCCAACCACTTAACCTGCGGATATACTGGTGCCGAACCTACGCCACCACCCACGAAGATATACTTGCGCTTGCGCACCTCCTCGATAGGCTCGTTCATAAAGTCCGACGGACGACCGAGTGGTCCTGCCACATCGGCCAAGTACTCACCCTCGCCCTTGGCTACAATCTTGCGAGTCGAAACGCCCAACGCCTGTGTAACGAGTGTTACGGTACCCTCCGCAGCATCGTAGTCTGCAATGGTGAGAGGGGTGCGCTCACCCACCTTGTCGGCACGCACAATCACAAACTGACCAGGCTTTGCCGAGTGGGCAATGCGTGGCGCCTTGACACGGGTGAGAAATATATTCTCCGCAAGCTCTCTCTTCTCTACTATCTCGAACATCTTTTGTCCTCTTTTCTTTATCGCTACCTCTCCACAATTGCCGAGACTCGGATGGTCACGACTGGCATCTTCGGATCGTTGCTCACTATGCGCAACCTTTCGACCACCGCCCCAAACTCCAATTGCGAGGGGTAAATATCAACTTTAACTCTTCGTTTGCCTCCTGCCTCAATCGTTCTATCTCCCTCAATATCAGCAGAAAAGCCCTTGTCTGAAATCTCTATCTTTCGTATTTCAATGGCTCTGTCGCCCTCGTTGCGCACCTCTATGGTTTTCGACAACTTCGCAACATTGCACTTTACGGCTCCAAATTTAATAAAATTTTCGGACATAGCAACCATTTGCACTCGATTATTTGCATTTTCTTCTCGAGAATCTATTGCGAGTCCGTTTAGAATAAACGGGTATTGCGCCTTCACGCCATCCACAACTAGCCATACCGAGTAGGATAGCGAGCCATAAATTTTGCTCTGTTCGGGCAATAGACAGACGAAATTTATCGAGGTCTCCTCGCCTGCGCCCAGCCTCTCTGGGAGGTAGAACTCCAGCTCCGAATAGGGATTTTCGATGGCAAGTGAGACCGCCTTGGTCGAGGAGTTGTAGATCTCGAAGGTCGACTGCTTGGCCTTGCCGTGTTCGATATATCCAAACGAGTGCGCATTTGCGCTCGCACGCATACCTCCGCACATATGTAGCGGAAAACGCTCCTCCAACGATTTGGTGCGAGGGGTTACCTTGCCGGTGATGAGTAGTGGCTCTTTCAACGCTCCCTCGGCCGTTACGATGGAGACCTTGCGAGCGAAGATGCCAGGGTAGTTCATCGGATCGAAGACTACCTTGACTGTCGATGTGCTGTCGGGCATAACGGGTTTGCGTGAGAATTCGGCCTTGGTGCAGCCGCACGAGGCGTGAGCCGAGACAATAACCACAGGCTTCGCCGATGTGTTGCGAAAGACGAAGGTATGCTCAACTTTGCCCCCGTCCTCTCTGATTGTGCCAAAGTCGTGAGAATTTTCTAAAAATTTTATTTGTGCGCCCAAAACACCATAAGTTAGTGTAAATAAGGCGGTAACGGCTATGAGTCTCAATTTTTTCATTGGTGCAAAGATAATTTTTTTAATTTTTTTTTGCAAAAGATTTGGTGGTTAAAATTATTTGCTCTATATTTGCACTCGCAATCGGGAAATAACGGTTGCAAGGTTCTAAAAAAAGCCTGAATAGCTCAGTCGGTTAGAGCACATGACTGTTAATCATGGGGTCCTAGGTTCAAGTCCTTGTTCAGGCGCTATAGTGCGAGGGTTGCAAAAGAGATTTTTCAACGAAGTGTCACGAGAGTGGCAAACGAGTAAAAGATACTGAAGTGGATAGCAGTAGACTTTGAAGATGAAAGGTTAGCAGTCCCGAGCCTTCCGGGAAGGGAGTTTAGCTCAGCTGGTTTAGAGCATCTGCCTTACAAGCAGAGGGTCGGCGGTTCGAATCCGTCAACTCCCACACTAATTCAAAAGTCCGTAAATCAAGCATTTAGCTTGAACGGACTTTTTTTTGTTTGTCCGTGAATTTTGCCCGATACCCGATAAAAAGTTTCCCATAGTTTAACTTAATGCCACTTTTTTGCCCAAAATGAAGTGCAAATAAAGTGAATAGTAAATTTATGGCAACTACAAGCGTTTATTTGGACAAAAGGAGAATGAAAGTAGATGGCACTTTCCCTCTCCGCATCAAAGTAACTTTGAATGGTAGGCAGGGCTTTATGATTAACCTGCCAATATCACTCACAGCCGACCAATGGAATAATGGTAAGGTTGTGCGACACACATCAAAAGATATCTACAACCGGCATATCCGAGAACAAGTACACAATGTCGAGAAAACTCTTCTCTCGATGCAGCAACAAAACATTCTCGGCAACTTCACACCTCCCGAGCTCAAAAAGATTGTCGAGAGGTTTGCCGGTATGGACTACGATCCTCAACGAAGAGCTGACCTCATAGAGTATTTTGACAAATTTATCAAACGCAAATCCAACCCATCTACACAGTGCATATACGAGCAGACTTTGCTCAACATTCGAGCGTTTGACAAACGAAAACTCTGCTTTGAAGATATAAATATAAATTGGTTGCGAGATTTTGAGGCTTATATGCTCAAAAAGGGGTTAAAGGTCAACACACTTTTCTTGCACTTTCGCAACATTCGAGCCGTGTTCAACTCCGCCATAGATGATGGTACCATAGAGCAGAACTTATATCCATTCCGCCGTTTCAAACTCAAACACGAGGCAACCGAGAAACGAGCCCTTACATTGGACCAGGTACGCACAATCCGAGATTACAAACTCGATGAGTGCGATGAGTACGGACAGCAGTACATAGATGTCTTTATGCTTATCTTTTACCTCATAGGCATAAACATTGGCGACTTACTACTGCTCAAACCTAACGACTACCAAGATGGCGTAATAAAGTATCGTAGGCGCAAGACAGGCAAACTCTACACGGTTAAGGTAGAGCCAGAGGCTGATGCATTGATTAGAAAGTATAGAGGTCGCAAATACCTCCTACGCTTTGTTGAGATACACGGAGATTACCACCTGTTCTCTTCGAGTATGAACCATTTCTTGAAAAAGTTTGGTCCAATAACAAAGGGGTACAATGGAACCAAAATACGACACCCTCTATTCCCAACGCTTACAACCTACGCAGCTCGCCACTCGTGGGCTACCATAGCATACAACGACCTCGAAATACCGAAGGACATTATCGCTCAGGCTCTCGGACACGGACAAGGAACGATTACCGATATCTACATCAAACCGCAACAATACAAAGTTGATAATGCCAACCGTATGTTGCTCGATGCGTTAGCCGGCAAGAGTTTCGATGACGACACGCCGTGGTAACACGACACAAAAAGGGCGTAATAAACAATCTCGTTTATACGCCCTTTGATTTTGTTAGATGCTTGCCAACTGACGACCAAATTCTCGTAGAGCATCAAGGATCTCTTTTTCTCTCTTTTCCGATGGTTTCTTTGTCCCGTAGATATACTTCGATAGCAGACTTTTGTGCATTCCTAAACTGCGAGCAAATTCGGAAACATTCAAGAACGGAAATTTGTTGAACGCCTCGGCCACTGCGTTTGGTGTTGGCTGTGCATTATCCGTGAGACTTGAAATGTGGATATCCTCGTCTATTTCAGCCCAACGCACTGCATCTCCGAACTTGTTGATTTGGTAGTGCTCACGCTGTGATGGTGTAGCTTCCTTCAAGGTGGGGAAGAACTCTAACGCCTTGCGGTACTCCTTCCCACTGTCGGTAACGACACATATATCGTTATCGCAAAACGAAATTCTAACAATCTTCTCCATAGTCATCTCTTTTTTACTCTTTATCGAAATAATCGTGCCACGCTTTGATTATCTCCTGCTCGTACATCTCAATAAGTTGTTTTGCTTGTCGCAACTCACGAGGTTTTAATCCTCGATTTATAACTACCTTACGAGTCGCAATCTCAATCTTTGCATCGTTGCCTCCATACTCTATATGGACGTGGATAGGAAGATGTTCATCAGAGTAGAAGAAAAATCGAAGTCCAAAAATTTCAAAAATTGTAGGCATTGTTGTATCTGTTTTATGTTTTTGTCTATGCAAATATAGGTCTAATTTTTTAGACCTGCAAATAATTCTATATTTATTTTCAAAAAAAAGTTCTTTTCCTAAAAAATAGTGTGTCCGTTGCGGTGTTTTCTACGGAGTTGGCGTTTTATCTGCTCCCTACGGTTGTGTTTCTTCTTCAAAACAACTTTGGAAAAATCGTCTGCGAAATAGATGTACTTGTACCAACCCAAATCAACCGCCCTTGCTATGTTTCGCCTGATGGCATAGGCGGAACAATGTTGCATAAAACCGAGATATGAGTTGAGCTGTGCAATAAAGTGTTCGGCATAGCCGGCTCGCTCCTCATCAGGAACGGCATTTGCTATACCTATATTATTAAAGGCATTGTGCACGATGCGATTTGAAATATAGATGCGTTCTCGTTTGATTACGGAGCCAATGAACGCCACACCTTTGGTATAATGTTGAATATAGAATTTTTTGGGGTGGAGCGTTACATTTATCTCGGCCAACCTTTCACGCAACTGCGGAACTATCGAAAGAAGTAACTGCTTGTCTTTCGACACGAGATAGGCGTCATCGACAAATCGACCATACTTGACTCCGGGCATACTCGCCACAAAGTGGTCTATCTCGTTCATATAGTAGTTAGCAGCCATCTGAGAGGAGAGATTGCCAATTGGTAGGCCAAACTTGTCGCCCGAATGGAATAGACTTTTGTTGGCATCTAATCCCTCCCACTCGTGCAGTTTGGATTTGCGGACACAATGATGTGTGGGGCAATCTTGTAGAATTACCCGAGTAAGCCACTTGATGATATCCTTGTCGGTACCATCATATTTGTCTTCGATAAGTCGGTCAAACATATCGCACAGTATATCCTTGGATAACGACATAAAGAAACCCTTGCAGTCAATCTTCATTACCCAGCAATCAATAGTGTAATTCTCGGACATCTCGGCGATATCTGCGTGTAGTTGTTTGATACCATACAAACACCCTTTGCCCACTCGATTGTTGAAGGTGTTCGTTATGAGTTCTTCTTCGATGATTGGAACAAGCCGTTTGGCTATTAGATGGTGGATAATTCTATCTCGGAAATCAGCAGCGAATATCTCTCGCTTACAAGGTTTGTTTATGATAAATGAGATAGAACGAGAAGTTGAATATGTCCGGGCATTTATATCTCGCCAAAGTTGGATAAGATTGCGTTCATAATCAACCTCAAACAATAACGCATTGGCGGTATTCCTCTTATTTTTCCTACAATCATAATACGCCTCAAAAACATCTTCTAAACTTATTAGCCCCTCTTGATGAAATTCGGACACCGCCCTAACAGTATTAGAATTATTCTTATTGTTGTTATTCATATTGCCATTTGCGTTGTAATACCAACTATTAGCGGAGTCAGCTGCCCATATCTTCGTCTTAACTATAAATGATAGTTGGCAGTCCTTTTTATCGTGGGCTCTCTCGACATAGTCCCCTATATCGACCCTCCCCGACATTTCTTTTTCTCTATCTCTTTAATGGTATAGTTCTTCCAGCCAGTTGCCTGATTGGCAATGTCGTCAATAAGTAAGAAGATGTTCGTGAGCGTATTTATTTTTAAGATATGTTTCTCTTCGCAGATCCGTAGAAATACTCGCAGTTCCTCAAAGTCTGACAAGTACTCCTCAATTGCCTCCACTCGTTTTTCGTCTTTCTCTTTATTCGCTTTAACAATCCACTTGAATAGCGAGTATGTTTTATTCAGGATATGCTCCCCGAGAGTGTATCGGTGGAGTTTTGGAAATTGAGCCATTGCATCATATATGGTCGATGTCAATTCGTAGGTCTTTTTATAAATCGGTAGTCGTTCAATCATACCCCAAAAATTTTTCGAAAAAAAGTCGGCTTCGCCGACAAAGGTAATCATTTTTCCAAGAAAAATGAAAAGACCTCGGTCATACAACCGAGGTCAAAAGGGAAAAGCAATCCTAATTAAAAAGCGGACACCGCCCTAACAGTATAAGAATCAGCATTAAGCTTAATGGTGCTATACATATAGCCACCTGCGTAGTAACACCAACTACTAGCGGCACTATACTGCGAAGACGACCAAATATAGGAACTCTCGGGGCGACAATTTCCTCCGCTCAACTTTGAAAGAGTTTGATTAAGGGCGTCAGTTCCGCCGATTTCCGTCTGCTCCATCAACTTTTTAAGAATGGCAAAACTTGGCAAAACCCAGTCGTGCAAACCGATATTTGTTCCGCTATTCTCGCCAAGAGCCAATGGGTCAAAGTTGTGGCAGAGGTAGGCAGCCGGATATATAGGTTTCTCAACTCCGTGGATATCGGTATATTTAGCACCTGCCAATCTTACCGTATTGTGCTTGGACTCTCGGTCAATCATAGCTCCCTTGTGAGTTGGATCCTTAATCATTTGGTCTTGGATATAAGCCTCGTAATCTCCGTTGTAGTGAGCATAAACAGTAGGATTGTCCACCTCATTAAACACGCTCTCTCGGAGTACTCCCCAATGCCAAACACCTTGTTTCTTATCCTCTGCACCTTTCTCTCGGTAATACTCCAAGAAACGCTTGTGATGGCAACCGGCATAACCACACAAATAACCATTTCTTCGCTGAACAGTCAAAGCTGGGTACTCCTCGCCAATAACATCAGCGACCAAAGTCGTCTGGTAGTCCATAGGAGTCACCTGTGTAATGGTTTCACCCTTCTTGGCTCCGCTAATGGCTACACTGCTGATGTGAGGGGTGTACCAATGCCAAGCAATAGAGATATCGTTGCCATCAACCGACACTACCCAATGAGCACCCAAAGAACTCGCATCGAGAGCTGCTTTGATTTGTGTTGCGATATCCGCAAGTGTTCCCGAGGAGTAGGTGATTGGTATTACCACATCGTTATATGTGAGGGTAAAACCTCCTCCTGATGTTGACACTCCGTGAACATAGACGATAAAGCCCTCTGCCCAGCGTGCAGATTGTGCTTTGGCAGCCATTACATACACTTTGCTACCATCGTTATCAAACACAACACCCACAGCGGTTACGCCCATAGCATTGAGCATAGTAGTCGTTTCACTGGCTGTTGCCGGGAGTGATGCGTGGTCGATAAAGCGAACACCGTGCGTAGCATCATAAACCACGACATCACCGAACTTGGCAAAAATCTTCTCTACGAACACTCCGTAGCCTTCAATCTTACACTCGCCTGTGCTTTCGATAAGAGATATTGTACTCGCTTTGAGAGCCTTTCTACGGCTCGCATCTGCTGTGTATTCCTCGTTTGTTGTGTATTTGTTAATGCTCTGCATAATGCTCAATGTTTAGTCGTTCAACCTCCTGTTCTTTGGCAAGTTGCTCTCTCAACTCCACCACCTCTCCTTGGAGAGTGTTGATGCGTTCTACCGCCTCGATGCGTTTCGCCCTTACCTCTTCGGGTATCTCTCGTTGGCGTTCTATCTGTGCAATGAGTTGCCAATCGGTGCTATCAAGGTAGGCTTGGCACTCCAAAATTTCTCGCTCCTTTTGGTTAATAATCTCTTGTGTCATATCTCCTATAATTTAAGATTTCCAATCTGATACGGCATTGTCGCCAAACGCTGTGTATCGTACTTTGTTTGTTTTGTCAATGTAGGTCTGTCCTACAAAGTCAGGTGCCTCCGAAGGTGCGCCCTCGCCAACCAAAACGAGATTTGTCGGTCCGAAGATGTTGAAGGCTCCACGCACATTTACATCTTCGAGGTCTGCAAGTGGGAGCAACTTGGCAATAAATTTGGCAATTGCTCTCAATCGGGCATTGTCGGCCGCCACTGCCTCCGAAGTAATATCTTCGGTATCGGGCAACTCCTCGTATGCTAACTCTGCCTCGTCTGCACTTGATTGTGCAGCACTCTTTGCACTATTCGCAATCGTAGCAGAGTTGCTTGCACTTTGAGCCGAAGTTGCCGCACTTGATGCCGCAGTTTCCGCCCTTTGTGCGTGGTTTGCCAATTCTCCGAGTACAGCGTTGATTTGTCCGGGAGTGGCATACATAACCGTTCCCGACTCGCTATCCCATATCAGTATTTTATCATTGCTCTTGACTTTGGCGATACGCTCAAAATCATCTGCAAAAACTTTCTTTGATTGCTCGCTCATAACTACTCCATTAGTTCAATGTAACCGACTTTGTTAATCTTGGTGTGAGGATTTGCACTCACCACATCGTAACGGACAATCTTGCCTTTACGCTTAAATAGGCATTTCTTTGGCTTACGATATGCTACTATGGTCAAACTATCGACAACCTTAATATCGACATCTACGGTGTCCTCTTTTACTACTCCGTCAAGTGTAACCCACTCATCAGTAAAATGGAATGCTCGCTCAAAAATTATAGGTTTTGATGGTGTGGTAATACTGTCTATCTTTATGGGTTCCTCGATTATGGGTGCGGTTACTTCAATTTTTGTTTCCGTGCTAATGTGAGCCATACTTTCGAGGTCTGACACCTTCAACCGTAGATTTTTGATTTCTCGTTCATACTGCGGCATAAGATTTTCCAACTCCGCTTTACGCAGAGATAGGGCGTTGATAGATGCTACCAACTGCCCGTTCTCTGCGGTGTAATACTCGACATCAGCCAACAGCGATGTTTGATTACTCTCCAAGCGGTCAATTTCCTCTCGTTTCTCGCTGTTTTGATGCGAGAGTATAGCGATGATACCGATTGAGATTACAAGGGCTACAATGAGCCAAAACTGCACCGATTTGAGCAGTCGTAAAATTAGTGTTTTCATTTGTTTTGATGTTTTTGGTTATACAATTCTATACATTTCTTTATGGACTCGAAGTACCATTCTGCAATTTGCTCTCTGCCCTCCTCGCTCATCAGGATACGACAATCTGGCTCATAATCGAAGAAGTAACTCTCTATGAGTACAGCAGGGCACAATGTTTTGCGGAGCATATAAAAAGCCTCTTCCTTGTCGTGGTCGCCATCGCTCATATCGCAACGCTTTCGAGCACCTGGGCAATGCTCCAAAGATTGCTCATAGAAAATCTCCGCATACTCATCAGACTCCGTTACACCCTTGCTCGTGTAAACCTCTATACCCGAGGCATTGTGGTTTTTGCTTGCGTTGGAGTGTACGGAGAGGAGCAAACAATTATTTCTACCGTACTTATGACACAATGCGTTCACTCTGTTGGCTCTCGTAGCAAGTGGTACATCAAACTCCTCGGGAGTGATAATGTGGTACGGAATGCCCTCTCGGTCAAGTTTAAGAGCCACTCTGCGCACCGTATCTCTGTTACACTCATATTCGAGGAGTTGTGTGCCATCGTTCCACACAGGACTGCACTTGCCCGGAGTGTTATTGCCGTGTCCGCCGTTTAGTAATATACGCAACATAACTACTCCTTAGCTTTTCGTGACTCAATGATTGCCTTTGTCAATGCCTCGACCAACTCGTCTTTGTTTACCATATTAGCCGCAATTTCTCCAACACGAGCAAACTCCGTCCTCGTCTTTTGGTCAGCCTTCTCCTTGACGCTGATAAACTCGACTACGAGTAAGAATATACCAAGAATGCAAGTAACAATCGGCACTCCTGCAAGTGTTGAGAGGTGGAATAGTTCCATAAAGTGGCAGAAATGCATCAGCAAATCCACACCTGCTGCGATAAGCATTCCACCTTCATAGGTTATAAACTTGGTAAGGGTGCGTTTTAGCCCCCAGCTACTCCTAAACTCGCCTCTCTGTCTCGCCTTTTGCAGACCGCTCACAAGGTCGATAATCATTGCGCCCAAAACGATTAGGCACGCAATCACGACAATAGAAATCATATTGCCCGTATCCATAAATAGTTCGTTCATAGTGTGTATAATTTTAGGGTTTATTTTCCAATTGCAAGAAATCTATGTTTCTTCTTGGCCGGAATACTCTTGTTACTGACAAATTTCCAATATCTCACGCAACTATCGAGGTATTCCATACCGATTTTGTAAGCGTCATTTGATACTGCGGAGATTGTTCGAGCCTCCACAGGCGTACTATCTTGGCCATATTTGGTAACTACACCGTAGGGGGAAACATTTACATCGTGATTTCGCACAAATCGAGCGTAAGCAAGGTAAGCAAGAGCCATACGAACACCATCTACTCGACACAATTGTCCCGATGCATCGGTATAATAGCCACCATTGAGCAATGTGTGCTCCTCGGTAGGTAAATCGCCCTCCATTCCCGACATAATAGAGTTGCCTTGTTCATCGCACACTTGGGTATCTCCATCTTCTGATGTAATCTTTCCCAAGTTGGCGAATTTTCGGCATAGTTCTGCACCGATTACGGGCTCGATATCGAGAGATGTTGCCTCTCGAATATAGACATTGACCTTTTCATCGTCTATATTTTGTGCTATCGAGCGGATTTTACGAATGAAATCTACATCTATTATCATTGCTCTGTATTGTTTAGTAGTTCGTGTAATTTGTCATCGCTAATGCCATAAATGACACGCAGGATAGATGCTTTTCTCTTATATTCGAGAGTATCATTAAAGACTATTTCCAAAACTTTGTCGGTATTTGAGCCCAAACGCTCGGCAAGCGTGGCATTTACCTCATAAATTTTTGGCAATATAAGATAGTCGTTCTCTGCAATTACTGCCTTATTATGCCACAAATCAAAAATCTTCTTGAACTGTTCCGATATAGCCTTTCGTTCGTCCTCGGTGATTGTATTGTAGAAGTGATATGCGTTCTGCATCAAGTCTGCACCAAAACCTGCTCCAACATCTTCGGCTCGGAGAATAGGCGGTTGCAAGAATGCACCACCAATAGTCTGCGGAGTTTTGTCTTCCGTCTCCGTAAATTCCTTATCGTAGTTCTTACCTTGGAATGGAATGAATTCTGGTGCTTTCTCTTGATTTTCTACCTGAACATACATTATCTGCCCGGCATTCACATCACCTTGGAACTTCTCCAACTCGGCTTTGGTCTCCGCTTCTTGGTCTTCGCTGTTGTTGGTATTATCGTAATCGACAAGTATACCAGCAGGGAGGAAGTTGTGTCGCACATTACGATATGATATGTTGGACAAACCCTCCTCCACGCTCATATCTGTAACCACAGCCTCATATATCGGGGTGGGATATACTTTGTCGCCACTCCTCGAATAGTAGAGTATCTGTCCCTTATAACCATTCCAACCACCTGCTGCATCTACCTCCTTTTGTATCTGCTCAGGGTTAGGGTTGAAAAAGCCGAATGTTTCTATATCTTTTGCATTGAATTTTCTTAATCGGGAATACCTCTTGCCCCAATCGGGGTGCATCTTCAACTTGTCAAATTTGAAGTTCTCATCGAGATTTTCAAATCGCAACCACTCAAAAGGTATATGATGCACGCTCGTAATCTCATACAAAGCGTTATAGTTTATATGTAAGGCAAAACCTCCATAGTGAGCAAGGTCATCTGCAACGAGCTGTAACAAAGCCGAAACGGTCTGCATTTTGGAATTGACAATACAGTCGTTAAATGCAGGACAATTAAAGCCACGACCAGCAATAAACTTTTGGTATATATTGACACACTTGTTACCAGTGCGTGACGCCGACACAATCTCCGCTAAACGCTGGGGATAGTCGTTCTGCTCTCCATAAGTCTGAATACCATAACTCTGATTGTTTGCAGACTCTATTCGTTGTTCCGTATTTAGTATGCTTGCTTTCATATCGTATTAAAAAATAACTGCGTGGTTACCTATCAGATAGCCACGCAGTACTGGATTGAATTACTCTCGTGACCCCTCGCCATCGGTAGGCTTGATGTCATCGCTTTTACCAGAGTCCCCCTCGGCAAAGCCTTGCTCTACCTCGAAATCCTCCAACGCTTTTTCTGCTGCTGCCAACACCTCTTCGGCAGTTGCTACACGCTCCTCTGCTTTGGCGATTTTGTTTGCATCGGTGCCTTTCTGCACCTTGCTCAAATTCTTCTTCGCAGTGGTGAGTGCTGATTTTGCCTTTGATACGGCTTTCTCCAATGCCTCACGCACCTCATTCTCCTCGCCATCGGTAGGCTTTTCATCTTGCCCTGCGATGTACTCCGCAACCAACTGCTCGTAGTTCTCGGGGTACTTGGCAAACTTCTTGATGCACTTTGGATTGGTAGCGAGGTGGTACAATGCCAACTCGTCTGTAAGATTGTGATGTGATGCCAATTTTGCGTTATCGCCACACTCTACATCGATAAGCAAAGCACCTGTTTTGAGTTCAAATTGTCGTGTTCCCATACTCTCTAATTTGTTAATGTCTGTTCTTGTCAAGAGGATAAAAGCATCGAGCCAACAATCATTACAACCTTTGTTGAGTTTGCGATGTGTCGTTGCCACATAGATGCTCTCTATCTCTTGCCGAAACGACTCCTCCGTTTGTATCCGGGCTTTCACCTCCGAGTACTTTAAGGAGGAGTATCGTTCACGGAAAGTTTTTAACACTCCCATAGGTTACGCCTTTGAAAGTGCCTTAAACGCCTCCTCGGTAGCCTCTGCGGTACCTGCGTAGAAGGACAACGGCAACTCACTCTCTCGTGCATTGTCCTCTGACTGCAACGAGAATGAATAGTGAACACCGTCTGCATCGGTCGTAGGCGATTGCAGGTCTGCCATACGCAAACCATTCTCGTAGCCATAAACCTCAAAACGAGTCTCCTCGCTATTGTTGTCCTTATTCTCCACAACTGCCACAACTCGGCTATGAGCGAGATTGTTGATTTCGTCCTTAACCTCCTGAGTCTTCAAGAGAGCCTTACCTGCAACCTTATGAACGAAAGTGTTGCGATAAGTACCTTTGTTAAGGGTGCAGTCTGCCTCCAATGAGTTATCAATGAACTCCCACAGCAAACCCGTTACCTCGGCACTTTTAAGAGTAATACCCTCCAAAATGCCAGCAACAGGTTTCTCCGTTCTGTCGATGTCATCAAAGTTGATAAGCACCATACGAGGACGCAAACCTGCTACGCTGTTTGCACAAGCGGCAAGTGCGAGGTTCTTTGTAATCTTGCTACAATTTGTCATAGTTGTTTGTGTTTAATCGTTAGACTTTGCAGTTTAGGCAGGGTGTTACCCCTGCCGTCCCTGCTACGAAAGAGTTACTGGGCATACACGAAACGAGTATCGTTGAGCAACTTTGCGTCAATCTCACCAGCCGCCAACATATAGTTGTGGCGTTTAGTCTTGTCGTACCATACATCTACATTCTCCAACTCCTCCTCGGTAGGAAGACCTACGCCGAGGTTAGCCTGCTCGATGAGTACAGCACGGTGAGGTTTGTAGAAGGTTGCGCCCTTGTCCTGATACGACTGTATCATCTCGTCCCAGATAGGCATAGGGATTACATCTACACCCTGGAACTTCAACGCAGACAGACCATCTACGGTGTTCTTGTATGTGCTCTCCAAGTTCTTGCCCTGCAAATACTTGGTGTAGCCATCAGCAACCGACTGTGTCACGAGGAAACGCATCTTACCCGATGAACGCATTGCGATAGGGGCCGCAAAATACATCTTTTCGAGGATTGAATATGCATCTTCTCCCGAAAGCTCCATCTGTGCATTCTTTGAGGTTTTGTCGTTCTGTGCAATGGTCACCAACAACTCGCCCTTTGAGGTTACCGCTACCTGCAACTGCTTGAAGTAGCCATCAAGCAAGTCAAAGTACTCGATATCCACACCGTTGGTAATCAGACCGCCATCTGCCACATTAGCAGCATCGACATCGCCAAACCAAAGAATACGGATAAAGAACTTCTTGACTGCCTTTGAGAGTACCTCGACAACAATAGCCATATAGTCAGTGTTTTCGAGGTTGTGAATGTTGGTACCGGTGTTGCGACAGTACAATGCAGCTGTCTGGTCAAGGTCTTTTGCACACTCCTTGATGAATACCTCCCAAGGTACTGGGTTCCAAGTAACCTTGCGAGTACCAATCTGGAAGTCGTGAGGTACGGGGTCACAACCCTGACCTTTCTTACCTACCAAACCGCCCTCGGTGATGAAACCAATCTCCTTGTTGGCACGAATGCCGGTGAAGATGTTGTGAATAGCGCCCAACTCGGGAGCCTCCAACAATGCATCAAACACCAGAGTGTTGATGTCTCGGATCTCCTCTACGCCGAACGAAAACTTTGATAAATCCAACTTTGCCATAGTCTACTACTTTTTACGGTTCAACTTCTCTTTGATTGCGGCTCTACGCTCCTCCGCAGTCATACTTTTGGCGTTCTTCTGCGTAGCACCACCTACACGAGTACCGGGAACATAGTCGCTCTTGATACTCTTCTTTGCCTCGTTGAGCAGATTTGTTGCCTCTGCCAACTTTGCACGGAGCTGTTCGTTCTCTGCTCGCAACTCCTCCTCGGTTTTGTTATCCTCGGTTGCAGGGTCACTCTGTGGCTCCTCAATCTCGGTGATAACACCATCGGCAATGGTTACTTTGCGACCATCAGGCAACTCGAATGTGCCATCAGGTGTAGCAGCCATACCAACCTCCAACTTGTCGTCCTCCGCCTCTGTCGAGAACAACACCTCGCCGTCCTCGCCTACGAACTCGTAGTTAAGGGCAGTGCCGAGAAATTTCTGCACCTCGTTCACGAAGTTC
>JAEIGA010006957.1_pt1 | contig 17202 bp, 16 predicted proteins | sample 9270691 | NCBI WGS metagenome assembly JAEIGA01 (sample SAMN17057246, study PRJNA624740) | gut metagenome | biome: biome; isolation source: fecal sample | host: Bos grunniens | place: China: Xizang | collected 2019 | reverse complement strand
CTTCTTCTACGAGACTACGAAGTATAACCCGCATTCTCCATACAGTGCTGCGAAGGCTTCTTCAGACCATTTTGTGAGAGCATATCATGACACCTACGGCATGCCGACCATCGTGACCAACTGCTCGAACAACTACGGCCCATACCAGTTCCCGGAGAAGCTTATCCCATTGTTTATCAATAATATCCGTCATCGCAAGCCCCTCCCTGTCTATGGCAAGGGCGAGAACGTGCGTGACTGGCTCTATGTCGAGGATCATGCTCGTGCGATAGACCTGATCTTCCACGAAGGCAAGATTGCCGAGACATATAATATCGGCGGATTCAATGAGTGGAAGAACATCGACCTCATCAAGGTGATGATCAAGACAGTCGACCGCATCCTCGGCAATCCGGAGGGGCATAGTCTCGATCTTATCACCTATGTCACCGACCGTCTCGGCCATGATGCCCGTTATGCCATCGACAGCACCAAGCTTCAGAAGGAGCTCGGCTGGGAGCCTAGCCTTCAGTTCGAGGAGGGCATAGAGAAGACCGTAAGATGGTATCTGGACAACCAGGAGTGGATGGATCAGATCACTTCTGGGGAGTATGAGAAGTATTATGAAGGGATGTATAAAGAAAGATAGATTACGCAATGACTTTAAAATCAATAATTTCGACACTGGGGGGGGTAAGTTGGTTAAAAACAGTATATTTTAATTTTCACTACCTACCTTTTATAGATGCCTTACGTTTACCAATATTTATATATAGACGTACAAAGCTACATTCCTTATCTGGTTCTATTAAATTTAATGTTCCTTGTCGGACTGGTATTGTTATGATTGGAATTCATGGAGTTGGAATAATCGACAACAAATATGAACGAACAATTTGGCAATGTAATGGTGTTGTAGAATTTAATGGATCTGCAAGATTTGGATCTGGCACCAAACTGTCCATTAATAAAAATGCCATTCTTTCTATTGGAAACAAGTTTTGCATTACTGGACGATCAACTATTATTTGCTCGAAAGATATTTCATTTGGAGATGAATGTTTATTGTCGTGGGATATTTTAATAATGGATACAGATTTTCATAATATTTATGAAGACAGAAATCTGATTAATATCCCGAAACCCATACGGATTGGTAATCATGTTTGGATAGGGTGTCGGAATATGGTATTAAAAGGAGTTACTATTCCTAATAATGTCATTGTCGCAGCTAGTTCCGTGATAACAAAGCATGTCGATGATTCTGAATGCATTGTTGGAAATAAAATAATTCAATGTAATCTTAAGAATGCAGTTACCTGGAGTATTTAAAGGCAATAATATTTGTGTTAGATTAGAAATACTTTAATCTCATTTAATCATGTTAATAAAATCTATTTTGGGGTTTTATATAAATTAGAATAAAAGAAATTAATATATTATGCCTAGGTCGAAAGTCTTTATTGGTATTATATGGGCCTCAATTCAAAAGTTTGGTACTCTTGCAATATCATTTATAGCTAACATGGTTTTAGCACGCTTATTGACCCCTGATGATTTTGGGGCAATAGGTATGTTAACAATATTTATAACCTTATCTCAAACTCTTGTTGATAGTGGTTTTGGAGCGGCATTAATTCAAAAAAAAACAATTTCAGATTCAGACACATCAACAGTTTTTTATATAAATCTCGGAATATCAGTATTACTATATATACTTTTATATGTAGTATCACCAAATATCGCCACGTTTTACAAAATACCAGAATTATGTAATTACCTTAGGGTATTATCAATTGTTATATTAATTAATGCCTGGGGAGTAATACAATCTGCGCAGTTAGCACGATCTCTTAATTTTAAAGTGATTTCAATATGTCATTTAATAGGAGCTTTAATAGGTGTAAGTATTGGTATTATTGCAGCATATTTGGATTTTGGGGTATGGAGCATAATTATACGAACTTTATTAACTGCTTTAGTGACTAATATTCTATTGTGGTATTGGGGTAAATGGAAACCAAAACTTTCTTTTAGTCTGCTTTCTTTTAGAGAGTTATTTAGTTTTGGTAGTTATATGATGCTATCAAATATTATTCTGAATATATCGAATAATATACAATCATTAATAATAGGTAAGTATTTTTCGCAATCTAATGTTGGAAATTATACCCAAGCAAAAACGCTTAGAGATATTACATCGGAGGGTATATCATCTGTCGTAGGACAGGTTTTATATCCAGATTTTTCAAGGTATCAGAACGATAATAATACTATTGCTGATAAATTAAATAAGAGCATGTATTTATTATCCTATATAGTATTCCCCTTAATGCTATTTATGTGTGTGGTTGCTGATAAGTTAATTCCGTTAATTTATGGAGATCAGTGGTATGAGGCTATTAATTATTTTCGCATATTATGTGTGGGAGGAATTCCGTTATGCCTACAGAGGGTAAACGCGAGCGTAATACAAGCAAAAGGGCGTAGCAGACTCTTTTTTATATGTAATGTAGTCAAATTAGTTGTTTATGTGCCGCTACTAATTCTTGGAGGAATATATGGTGGTATGAATGTTTTTTTATGGGTTATGGTCATATATTCAACTTTAGCTTATCTGGTATTTGCTTTTATCGCAACTCGTTCTATAAATACACGACTAATTGATCAGATTATCATTATTTTTAAATGCCTAGTAATAGCAATAGCTGCTAGTGGAGTAATAACATTTTGTAATATATATATATATACAAGCTACAACGTACTATATATATTAATTGATTTCTTCTTGTTTATGCTTTCATATCTTTTAATATCATATCTATTCCGAGTTAAGGGGCTGTATTATTTAATTTCTAATATTAAAACAATATATAAGAGATGAGTGTAATTTCTACTTTTTTACAAAAAATACGTAAAATTTCTTCATATAAACATCGAAGAATGCTAAGAATTTATGAAGATAAAAAATTATATGACAAGTATGGTAACACCGATATTATTAAACTTAGCACAAATGATTTGAGGCTAATTAATAAATTATGGGGTAAGCATATAAATCGATGTAAGATCAATTATAAGTGGTTTGAATTATACCACTCGCTGTGGCCAGAGCAAAATGCTGCAGACTTTGTGCCAGATAGTTTTTATTATGCATATGTGGATAATATCATTAATAATCATCAAAAAGCAAGCATTTTAGATGATAAAAACTTATATGATCTATATTTTCCTGGTATTATGATGCCCCGCACTTTATTTAGAATAATCAATGGAGTCTACATGAATGAACACTATCAAGTAATTATACTTGATGAAGTTTTGGATATTTGCAAATCACAAGAACAAATCGTTTTGAAACCCTCTGTTTATTCTGTTGGGGGCAAAGGAATATTATTCTGGAGTAAAAACTATGATTCGATGGATGCGCTGAAGGAGTATTTGCAAAATAATAACGACATTATTTGTCAAGCAATTATAATTCAACATGAAGAATTATCCAAACTTCATCCCAATAGTGTAAATTCTATAAGAATTCTCACGGCATTTATAGATAATGAAGTAGAGGTAGTATCTTCAATTATTAGAATAGGAGTGAATAAATCTAATGTAGATAATACTAGTTCCGGTGGACTTTCTTGTGGGTTAAATAATAAAGGAGAGTTAAATAATTTTGCGTTTGACATAAAGGGACGCAGATATTTAGTCCATCCTCAGGGTGCTAGATTTGAGAATTCGAAAGTTCCTAATTTTGACAAATGTGTTGAATTGGTAAAATCATTATCACCTCGCTTTTATGGTGTATCACGCTTAATCTCATGGGATCTATCTATTAATCCAGATGGCGAACCGATATTAGTAGAGGTGAATCTTTCAGGAGGTGGAATAAACTTCCATCAGATGAATAATGGGCCAGTATTAAAAAAATACATTAACTATTTCTTGAATTTAACTAATAATTATTATGAGAATTAGGTTGTCTTTTCTAGGAGATATTTTATGCAAAGCACCGGAAACTTCGTATGCATCTATAGGAAATGATCAATATGATTACAGCGATTCTTTTGATGTTAGTATTAAGAATTATTTATCACATTCTCATTACACTGTTGGAAACTTAGAAACCCCATTGGCGGGAAAGGAGTGTAATTACTCAAATACTACTTCGGTATTTAATACTCCCGCTCAATTTGCGGCATGCTTGCAAGGGATCGGAATAAATATGCTGACTACGGCAAACAATCATGCTCTGGATCGCGGTATATATGGGTTATGCAAAACTATTGACCACCTTGATGCCTTAGGCTTAGATCATGTTGGAACGCGAAAATCACCTCTAGATGAAAAATACGTAGTTAAAGAGATTAATGGTGTTCGTATTTCATTCTTATCTTACACATATGGAATGAATACAGAGTGGTTAAATAACCCATTATACCCTGACGAAGAATTTCATATTAACTTTTTTAGAAAGCATAATCCTACAAATTATTTTTTCAATAACAATTCTTCATCTTATACCAAATCTCTTCGGCGTCTCATCAAATCATTAGTTCCGCCCATTTTTATAAAAGACAAGAGGAATGATTGGGTGGATTGTGGAGAATTAATTGATATACAAGATCTATCAAATGCTTCTTTACAAGAAGATATGTATAGTAGTATTAAAACAGCAAAACAAATATCTGATATAACGATAATGTGTCTTCATATAGGGGGACAATATAATAATAGTATTGGAGACTATACCAAAGTTATCGTAGATAAATGTATCGAAGCGGGATCTGACTTGGTTATTTGTAACCATCCTCATTGTGTACTGCCTTCCTATTTTAACCACTCACGATTTGTTGCCTATTCATTAGGTAATTTTTATAATACACCACATTTTGGCTTCTATGTTGATAATGTATTCTCAGACTATTCAATAATATTATCTGTGGAAATTGATTCTGTTACACATGTTATTTCTGATATTTATTTCACAGTAGTTAAGTGTTTGAGATTTGGCATTCATACTAGAGCTTATATTGTTAGTGATTTATATGAGTCACTGAGCGATATAGTAGATAAGCAAAAATTAAAATCTGATGTAATGAATGTTATAGAACGTTTTACTAACAAAAGGCTAGATAGTAAAAAGTTTATAATACAAAAAGAATATAATTACAAAAATATTGAGCAATATTTATAATATGTCACACTTCTTATATAATTATTTACGGGTTATTTATCATTCTATTCGAGAATTCATATACAGACTACTTCCTCCGAAGTATGTTGCAAACCGTTTTTACAAAAAACGCTTTGGCAAGAGCATTAATTGGGATAATCCTAAGAATATTAATGAAAAAATAAATTGGCTTAAATTTTATTCTGATACTACGATTTGGTCAACTCTTGCTGACAAATATGCAGTACGCCGTTACGTTAGTTCTTGTGGACTATCTGAGATTCTTATTCCTCTTATTGGAAAATGGGATAAGATAGAAGATGTCGAATGGGATAAGTTACCAAATGAATTTGTCCTTAAATTGAATAATGGCAGCGGTGATATTTTACTTGTGACGGATAAAGCAAATTTAGATATACCACAAATTCAGATTAAATATAATAAACTTTTAAAAAAGCCTTTTGGTATTTATACAGGAGAACCTCATTATAAACGCATTCAACCATGTATTATAATTGAAAAACTATTAACATCAGATAATGACCCAAGGTTTCATACTTTAATTGATTATAAGATTTGGTGCTTTAACGGTGAACCCTATTTTATATGGGCATGCTATAATCGTCAGAATAATAAAGTATATGTTGAAACGCACGACTTGAATTGGAATTTTTGTCCAGAAAAATCTGTGTTTAACGACCATTATTTGGATGGTAAGGGTATCATCCCGAAACCCGCTAAATTAGATGAAATGATAAATATTGCACGTATTCTATCGCAAGGTTTTCCACAAGTGCGTGTGGATTTGTATTTCGTAGAGAATAAAATATACTTTGGAGAAATGACATTTACTTCTGATGGTGGGTATAATGACTTTTACACTGAAAGTTTTTTAAATGAATTGGGTGATCAAGTAAAGATAGATTTACATAGTATATATGAGAAATAATGGTAAAGGACTTGACTTTAATATATCCGATCTTTTAAAGCAAAATAGGATATTATATCCCGTATTTTGGCTGGCAACGTGCGTAGCTTTTTATAGATCCGGTATATATATCGCCCTAGTGTTCACTTTATTAATTGTACCGTTATTATTAAAATTTAAATATTATGATGCAACTTTTGTACTGATATCTCTCTATTCTATCTCAATGGGATTAGTTGGCGGCATTATGAATTCTATACCAGGAGGAGGAACAGATATTATCTTTATTATAATATCACCCCCATTGTTTTATTTATTCGGGAAGTATATTGTCGACAAATCTAATCGTAAGCACGATATAATTTTATTTTTAGCGATTACTATTTTATGTTTTGGCTTTTTTTTATATAGAACTATTTTAACTGACATTATATACAATGGTTTCATTAATCCTATCCGGGAAATGAGTATCGGAGGTGCAGACCGCCCTGCTACACATTATGGAACAATAGCGTCTCTTGGATTTATTGGACTTGGTTACTTTATTATCATAAAGAAGTCTAATAACTTATTCATGGCGCTTATATTTTTATTATGCTCAATCCTTTCAATCATAACGACTTTTCATCTTATTAATAGAGCTGGAATTCTTATATTTATAATCTCAACGATATCGATTCTAGTATATTATTATAAAGAAAATATATCTAAACTAGTTTATATACTGTTTGCACTAATTTTAATCTTATTAATTGTTTTTTCACAAAGTCACTATACTTTAGATCTAATAAATGTCTATGAAGCAAGAAATAGCTATGACGCTGCAACTCTTGGTAGTAGGACCATTTTATGGAAAGATGCTATCGGTAACCTTGTAAGCTATCCTTGGGGATGGTCGGAATTGAATATAGAGATGAAACATTCCTTAGTACACAATTATTGGTTAGATAATGCAAGAATTGCGGGTGTTTTTCCTTTTATTTTTTCGGTTGCCATTCTTTTCCGTCCTTTAAGATATCTTACAAGGATGCTTAAAACAGCGAAAGATTCTCTTGTCTCATTGTTTCTAGGTATTTTTATTGTAATGTTTCTTTCTCTCTTTATCGAACCTCAGTTGGATGCATGTCCATATTATGTATCATTATTTTATCTATTGTTAGGACTTATTAATAAGTCGTATAATAAATATCTTAGATAGTCTTTAAAAGCTATGTTAACAATTAGTAGGAATAATAAATTGTACTAATATAAATAACACAATGATTTATACCTGCCTACAAGGAGGACTAAAAGAGAAATGCTGAAGATTATAAATCAATGACTCATGTAGCCAAGAATGATAAGTATATATTATTTTGTGAGTACAGCGGGTGAGATGACTTGGCTTGGATCTTACAATATCTCGTACTGTTTATATAATAAAATGCTAATAGAATATTTCGTAATTTAAAATGATTTAATAATATGCCTGTAGTGTCTGTTGTCATGCCTACTTATAATAGAAGAGAATGGGTAAAAATAATGATAGATAGTGTTTTGGTTCAAACCTATCAAGATTGGGAGTTAATAGTTGTAGACGATGGCTCGTCAGACGGGACTGTTGAACTATTGGAAGAATATTCAAAACAAGACCATCGTATAAAATTCATTAAGAGAGAAAGTTTACCTAAAGGTGCACAAACGTGTCGAAATATAGGATTTAATGAATCGATTGGGACGTATGTTATTTTTTTTGATTCTGATGATTATTTACCATCACATACTTTATTTCAAAGAGTTAAATATATGGAAGAACATAAAGAACTAGACTTTGCTGTTTTTCCATTTGCTAGTTTTTATGAAGACCCACATATCTGTAATGGTATTTTAAGAGGTGCTGTGAAAATGAAAGGGAATGATTTAAATATGTTTATGTATTCTAGCCTCCCTTTTGTTGTATGGAATAACATTTACAAGAGAGAAGCGCTTGTCAAGAATAAGATATTATGGGATGATCAGATTCTTTCACTACAGGATGCGGATTTTAATATGCAAACTCTACGATCCAATATGAAATATGCGTATGCGGAATCAGCCCAGGTAGACTATCATTTTAGAATAGGTAATTCATCACATCAACATATTTCACAGAAGATAAAATCAGAAGCTCATTTTAACTCACATTTATATTTTTTAAATAAGGAATTAGAATCATTGTCAAAAGAATGGATTAATAAACATAAGCATGTCGTTCGTTGGTGTTTTGCACATAAATTCTTATTGTCAGTAGAATGTAACAATGAAAATTATAAAAAAAGTTTATTAAACATAGCCCGTAAATATGAGGTTTATAAGCTTATAAAAAGAGATATATCATTGTTTCAATTTGCAAATAATAAATTGAAGATGAGCATTCGTTGGGCTAAATATTTGACATATCCAGCATATATGTGTTCTCTAATTCTTAAAGAACGTAAACGCTATTATCTAGTGACTAAATACCATATGTAAAATGAAAAGGCTATCCGTTATAATTGTTACATATAATTCTGAGAAACATATTTATTCTTGTTTAGATTCTTTATTTCGATATAATGACATAGGAGATAGTTTAGAGGTAATAATTGTTGATAATTGCAGCCTCAATTATTGCCAGATGGAAGATCAGATTTGTATTAAATATGACAATAAAATAAAATTAATACAAAATACTAATAATGGAGGATATGGGCAAGGGAATAATATTGGTCTTAAAGAGGCGAGCGCTCCAATTGTTCTTATCATGAATCCAGATGTAAGATTAGTTATGCCAATCTTTTCGAAAGTATTAATGGCATTTGATCAATGTAGGGATATAACATTATATGGAATTAAGCAACTCGGCACAGATATGACACCAGCAAAATCGTTGGGTTGGATAACACGATCATGTGCATATATAGCTGAGCCTGTAAGGTATATTCTAAATAAGTTAGATATATATTATCAAAAGAAAATGTATTTTAATGGTTCCTGTTTTTTTGTGCGAAAACAAAGTTTTGAAGAGATTGGTTTTTTTGATGAAAATATTTTTATGTACAATGAGGAGGAGGATATCCATTATCGTTTCCATAAATATAAGAAAGGACTTTTTATATATAATCCTGATTTATATTGCCAGCATTTACATCCAAGGATTAACAATTTTGCACTAGAAGATTATTCTTATCTCGAAAACAGTCTAGTGTCTTTGCTTTACATCGATAGCCGAGATGGTATACCTTCAAAGACTACTATCAGGAGAGCAATACAAAGAACTAATATTTCTATTATGCGTTCGCTAACTAATCGAAATAGAAGAACGTATTATATTCGGTGGAAATCAAGACTAAAACATTATTTAAATAACTTATGAAAGTATCAATTGTTTTTTTAGGTTCAACAGGCGCAGGACCAGTATATTCATATGAGTTTGCGAAAGCATTGTTAGCTACAGGCAGGTGCGATATACAAGTTATAATTTCAAAAGAATCAAAGAATCTTGATATCTGGACAAAGACATTCAATTTACCTAATGTTTCCTTTCATTGTATTGATACCTATAAACATACCCCTTTTCGTGTTGCATTAAGTTTTATTCAGTTTTGGAAAACAAGAAAGCTTGTTCAATTAATTAAAGAGTTTAATCCAGATTTTGTATTTTTCCCGTTTGGTTTGACGTGGAGTTCTATTATTTTCCCTCAGATAGCACGCTTCAGTAAGATTATTAATACTATTCATGATCCTCACCCACATGATAAGATATATAATCCATTAATATTATGTTTAAATTATTTTTCAACTAAGGCACAAAAATACGTAAGTGGGAATGTTATTTTAAATAATGCAGATCGGAAATATGTATATGATAAATATAAAAAACCTATTGTAGTAATACCACACGCTACTTTTGATTATTATATAACTGGTTCTGGAACAAAAACGAATACATTAACACATAGGATTGGTTTTGTCGGAAGAATCGAACCTTATAAGGGCTTGGATTTATTGGTCGATTATTTTGATCAGACTCCTAATATGGATTTAGAATTAATTATTGCTGGTAGTGGTAAAATTGAAGATGATATTTTAGATAAAATAAATAAAGATAAACGTATTGTTCTAATTAACCGATATATACATGATGATGAGTTTAATAAGATCTTTAAAGAAATAGATCTTCTTGTTTTGCCATATAAACGAGCTTCGCAATCTGGAGTTATACCAATGTCTTTTGCTTTCTCAACTCCAGTTATTGCGACCAATGTCGGTGCATTATCCGAACAAGTACCTATAGGAACGGGTGTGTTGATTACTCCGGATATAGTTAGTATATCCAAAGCTTTAACAGAATTATATGCCAATCCTTCTAGCATTTTAGAAATGGGGAAAAAAGCAAAAAAATATGCTGACAATCATCTATCTTGGAGCCACTCAGCAAAGAGCTTATTGGAATTTGTCAGTAATCTATAAGAATAGTGATCGATCTTATCGAGATAGGGAAAGATTAGTAACTATATAATTCGAGTGTTCCAAGATATTCTATATTTTTGAACGATAAGTAAATAATGTATTCGAGTAATATGTCGAGAAATAAGAAAAAGTTAATTCGCACTGTGACTGTCCCACAATCTATTGGCTTTTTCGAAGAAGTCATGGTAAAAATGAGTGAAGATGGCTATGAGACCATTGTTGTGACATCTCATGGAAATGAATTAGAGCGTTTTAGATTGAGACATCCTAATGAGAAGACTATCGAGGTGCCAATGGAACGTCATATCTCACTGACAAAAGACTTGAGGTCGCTTTGGCAGATGATCAAGGTGATGCGTTTGGAGAAACCATTCATGGTACACTCAATGACTCCCAAGGCTGGACTAATTTCGATGATGGCTGCATGGCTGGCAGGTGTACCAGTGCGTATTCATACTTTCACCGGTCTTGTGTGGCCAACGGCAGTCGGTGTCAAAAGAAAGATTCTAATGGCTACTGACTGGATCACTTGTGCATGTGCTACTCATATCATCCCAGAAGGGCAGGGGGTTCTTGATGATCTGAAGACTCACAAGGTTTGTCGCAAGCCGATGAAGGTGCTTGGTTATGGCAATGTTCGTGGAGTAGATATGGAACGCTTCAATCCTGCACGCTTTGCAGATGTGAAGAAGGAAGAGGGTAAGTTCCGCTTTGTGTTTGTTGGACGCATTGTAGGTGACAAGGGCATCAATGAGCTGGTGGATGCTTTCATACGTCTGAATTTAGAGTATCCAAATACACAACTGACATTGGTAGGAACCTATGAGGCAAATCTTGATCCTGTGAAGCCACAGACCTTGAAGGCGATTGAAGAGAACCATTGCATTGATGCTTGCGGTCCTAGATATGGGGATGCTCTCTTGGTAGAGTATATGAAGTCTGATTGCTTTGTGATGCCGAGTTATCGAGAAGGTTTTCCGAATACGGTTATGGAGGCTGGAGCCATGGGACTTCCATCAATAGTTACGGATATTAATGGATCTCGTGAGATAATTATTCATGACGAGAATGGCCTCATTGTTCCATCTAAGAATGCAGATGCACTTTATGAGGCAATGAAGCAGATGGTAGAAGATGCATCTGCACGTGAGAGAATGGCAGCCAATGCACGTCCTCTGATTGATTCTCGATTTGAGAAAAGTTTTGTGCAGGGGTGCTTGATTAAGTTTTATGAAGAAATATTAAATAAGAAATAGATTTATGTACAAACATTTCTTTAAACGCCTGATAGACTTCTGTATAGTCTTTACAGCTTTGCTTGTTATTTGGCCGATTTTACTTGTGATAACCATTTGGTTGCATTTTGCAAACAAAGGAGCTGGAGCCTTCTTCTTTCAAGAGAGACCGGGTAAGGACGAGAAGATTTTCAAGGTAATCAAGTTTAAATCAATGACTGACGAGAAGGATGCAGATGGTAATCTGTTGCCTGATGCTCAACGACTGACTAAAGTAGGTGCATTTGTACGCAAGACCTCTATTGATGAATTGCCACAATTGATAAACGTTCTCAAAGGCGATATGGCATTAATCGGTCCTCGTCCCCTTCTGCCAGAATATTTGCCATACTATACTGAGCGAGAATGTTTGCGTCATACTGTGCGACCTGGCATAACAGGATGGGCACAGGTGAATGGACGAAATAATGTCACCTGGGATCAGAAACTTGAACTTGATGCATATTATGTAGAAAATCTATCTTTCAGAATGGATATTCGAGTTCTCTTAACGACTATACGAAATGTTCTAGGCGGAAAGGATGTAGTCGTTATTCCTAGTACAAAAGCAGGTAAATTAAATGTGGAACGCGCTGATAGAAGACAAAGATGATAATCAGAACTATTACAGAAGATGATTTGTCGATAAGGGTTAAGTGGATGAACCATCCTAATGTATATTCATCTATGCACTATGATATTCCCGTTATCCTAGAAAAGACAGCTTTATGGTATAAAAACAACATCGGAAACAAAAGTCGGGCTGATGTTGTTTTTGAGGAAAATGGTAATATTGTGGCCATGGGTGGCCTTACGGGCATAGATTCAACTCTTAAGAAAGCTGAATTATATGTTTTTGTTGATCCAACCAGACATTCAAAAGGAGCCGGGACAAAAGCAACTTATTTGCTTTGTAAATATGGCTTTGATAATTTAGGCTTAAAAAAAATATTTCTAGTAACGAATGAAAGTAATTTAGCTGCTCAGAGAGTTTATGAGAAAGTCGGGTTCAAGCTTGAGGGTAGGATGCGTAAAGAAACAATAGTTGATAATAAGATCGAAGACCGCCTTTATTATGGCTTGTTCTTAGAAGAATTGAAGGATTGTCAGAATGATATATAACAACATTGTGTTTAATGGACAACAGTTTATGGTTGTCCGTGATGATATCTTTCCATTTGTTGGTGGCGGAAGCAAGGCGCGTAAGGCTGTAGCTTATGAAAAGTTTTTGAAAGAAAATGGCTACAATGCGATTGTAACCTGTGGCGGAATTCAGAGCAATCATAACCGTGCAATGGCACTAATGTGTGCTCGCAATGGATGGAAATGCCATCTTTGCATCCAGGGAACAGAGGAGCGTTTCTTTTCAGAAAAGGGAAATGCTCTTTTGGATCGTTTGAGTGGAGCTATTTGCGAGTTAATTCGTCCAGAAGACACTTCTATAGCCATGGACAGAGCCATGGATGCCTTGAAAAAGGAAGGCTATAATCCTTACTATGTAGTAGGTGGTGGTCATAATCTTCCGGGGGGGACATGTTTCGTAGAGGCGGTAGAAGAACTGAAACGACAGTGTGATGTCAAGGGATGGAAACCTGATTATATTTTCCATGCGTCAGGAACCGGTAGTACTCAGGCTGGTATTGCGGTAGGACTGGATAAGGTAGGCTGGAGTGATGTGAAACTTGTGGGTATCAGTGTGGCTCGTCAGCAGCAAAGAGGCCGTAAGGTTGTCGTGGAGTTTGCCAATATGCTTGCTGAACACTATGGCATGCCTCAGGACTATGAGGAGAAGATTATCTTCACTGCAGATTATCTGATGGGTGGTTATGAGCAATATACTGAAGAGATGAAATTGTACTTGGAGAAGGTGATGCGAGAGACTGGATTGATGTTCGATACGACCTATTCAGGCAAAGGCTTCTGGGGTATGATGCAAGAGACCAAACGCTTGGGCTTGCAGAATAAGAATATCTTGTTTTGGCATACAGGTGGTTTGATGAACTTAATGAAATAACATAAATTTAAATATGAACATCCTATTTACATGTGCAGGTCGCAGAACGTACCTGCTGAAGTATTTTAAAGAAAACCTTGCAGAAGGTGATAAGGTAGTTGCAACAGATATGCAGCTGAGTGCTCCAGCTCTTCAGGTTGCGGATATAAAGCTTCAGGTGCCAGCAGTGTATGATCCTGAGTATGTGAATATAACACTCAATATATGCAAGGAGCATAAGATTGATGCCCTCCTGAGCTTGAATGATCTGGAATTGCCTATCTTGGCTGAGAATAAGGCTCGGTTTGAGGAACTGGGCGTGAAGGTGATTGTTTCTTCTCCAGAGGTGATTGACATAGCTTTTGATAAATATAAGACAGCTCAGTGGGTGGAATCTCTCGGATTGGTGGCTCCTAAGACATACGTTCGTTTGGAGGATGTCAAGAAGGCTTTGGCTGCAGGTGAGATTGAGTTCCCACTCTTCATGAAGCCACGTTGGGGCTCCGGTTCTATCGGTCTGGAGAGCATTGCAGATATGGAAGAACTGGACATTTACTACAACCTTTTGATGAAGAAGATCAAGAAGACTATCTTGGCCACTGCATCGGTAGGTGATGAGTATATCATGATTCAGGAGAAGTTGACAGGCAGTGAGTTTGGTTTGGACATCATGAACGATCTGAACGGAAAGAATGTTGGGGTGAGCGTGAAACAGAAACTTGCTATGCGTGCCGGCGAGACTGACAAAGCTGTCACCGTTGATCTTCCTGAGGTCCGTGAGATGGGTCGTAAGATTGGTGAGGCACTTGGCCATATTGGTAATTTGGATGTCGACATCATGCAAAGGGCGGACGGAGCATATTGTGTTCTTGAACTTAACCCACGTTTCGGCGGTGGTTTCCCATTCAGTTATGAGGCAGGCGTGAATATGCCTAAGGCAATTATCCAGTGGGTAAAGGGTGAGGAGGTTGATCCTGCTATCTTGCAGCCTGAGTATGGACGCATGTTCTCGAAGAATGATTATTTGATGGAGATTAAGTAAATATATTCCAAAGTATAAAATCTAAATAACACTAAATCAAATATGCTATCAAAAGTTTTTATTAGTTGGGGTGGAGATCTTAGCAAACAATTAGCAGAGGAATTATCGCAATGGATCCCGAGTGTTCTTCAATTCGTAAAACCTTATTTTACCCCTGATGATATTGAAAAAGGAAGTCATTGGGAGAGTTGTATTGCAAATGAACTTTCGACGTCAAATTTTGGACTCATATGTTTGACCTCTGACAACCTGACACGCCCATGGATTCTTTTTGAAGCAGGGACATTATCAAAGAATTTAGGACATTCACATGTTTGTCCAATATTATTTAATGTCGATCCGACTACTCTTAATAGTCCATTATCATGTTTTCAAACCACACAATTTAATAAGTCTGATTTCAGAAAACTTATACAAACTATTAACAACACATGTGGTGAATATAAGTTGAGTGATATCGTTTTAAATAAAGTGTTTGAAAAATGGTGGCCTGAGTTTGAAGAACGCATCAATACAATATTATCTTCCCAGCCAAACCCACCAGCAAATCAAAATGAGCGTTCCGAAGCAGATTTATTAAAAGAAATTTTGGAATTGACACGAATTTCTGCAAAGAGTGATTCAGTGACTTCGGAATCATTAAGAAGGTCATTGCGTCATTTATTACATTCAATGGATAATATTATAATGCGAGGAGACTATAATTCTGATATAAGAGTCTTAGATGAGTTATATCCTGCAATCGAGATGATGTGCGATAGGTTAGGATGTACTATGTGGTTCAATCAGCATATGGAGAATCGCAATCGAATTATGCATAGAATGTAATTCATATTTGAACTAGGCACCTTCTGATCCGTAATCAGATGATTTATTCAATTATTTAGATTCGTTGAAATCCGCTGTTGATCTGTCGCTCTCGAAACCCAGGAATGACACCGTCTGTTTCAAATCCGACAGCGGACATATAAAAAAGAGAAAAAGTTGAGGTGAATTGAGATCGGAGTCCGTTGATGCTCATATGATTTGAATATATTTGCGGCATGATTTACAGGAGGTAGAAGGTATGAGCAATGAAGAAAAACAGATTTTGATCTCAACAAACGAAGTGGAGAAGTTGATGTTGAACATCAGAGGGAAAGATGTGTTGATTGATAGAGATGTGGCAATGCTCTATGGGGTGGAGACTAGGGATATTAACAAAGCAGTAAAGAATAACCCCAAAAAATTCCCACAAGGATTTATCTTCGAACTCAAAACAGATGAGAAAACTAGACTGGTGGAAAATTTCCACCGGTTCAATAGTTTAAAGCACTCAACGTCTTTGCCTAATGCCTTTACCGAAAAAGGTCTTTACATGTTGGCTACTATATTGAAGTCTCCTAGAGCGATAGAGGCTACAATAGCCATCATTGAAACGTTCGCAATGACACGACAATTGTCCCGCACTATGGAATCGCTTCAAACTGTAGAAGACGGATGCGAGCAGCAGAAAGGACTTCTTCAAAAGACAGGAGAGATACTAGCTGATATAGTAGGCAGGAATCTGACAACTTCTAATACAGAAACTGAGATTGAATTCAACTTTGCCATTGTAAAGATAAAACATAAAATAACTCGCGACAAAGAATAAAACAAGGATGCTCGAAAGGGCATCCTTTAATCATAGTAATAACTTCAAAACAACATACCATGGAAAGAAAAACAATCTACCTCTGCCTTGCGCATATGAGCGAGGACGGAGCTGAGCAGAAATATGTGAAAGAGGCTTTTGATACGAATTGGGTGGTGCCTCTAGGACCGAATGTGAATGGGTTTGAGGCGGATCTGGAACGGTTCGTGAATGGAGGGGGTTTCTCGACTCGCCAAGGCTCGCTCGAAATGACAGGTGAGAAGGCGCTCGAAATGACAGAAAAGAAGGTCGTGGCGCTATCGGCCGGAACGGCTGCGGTGCATCTTGCGCTGCTGGCTTGCGGGGTGGGACCTGGAGATGAGGTGCTGGTGCAGTCGTTTACCTTCTGTGCATCGAGCCATCCGATCACTTATCTCGGAGCTACGCCTGTGTTCGTGGATTCGGAGGCGGAGACCTGGAACATGGATACTGTGCTTCTTGAGGAGGCGATCAAGGATCGTATCGCGAAGACTGGAAAGAAGCCGAAGGCGATCGTGCCGGTAGCGCTTTATGGTATGCCTTACGACTGTGAGAGGATCATGGAGGTGGCGGACCGCTATGAGATTCCGGTGGTGGAGGATGCTGCCGAGGGCTTCGGAAGCCGCTTCGACGGAAAGGTGCTCGGCACATTCGGCAAATTCGGCGTCCTGAGCTTCAACGGCAACAAGATG
>JAEIGA010006956.1_pt1 | contig 17203 bp, 21 predicted proteins | sample 9270691 | NCBI WGS metagenome assembly JAEIGA01 (sample SAMN17057246, study PRJNA624740) | gut metagenome | biome: biome; isolation source: fecal sample | host: Bos grunniens | place: China: Xizang | collected 2019 | reverse complement strand
TCGGGGTTATCGTTCCATATCTGCTGGACCTGCTCAGGCGTTACGCCGTGCATCTGAGCAGTCTTTTCTTTTGATTCACCGTAAGCTGCGGACTTACAGATGCTCAGTTTCGTTTCTTCACTAATTATTTGATTACTCATTGTTTTTTCCTCCTAACTATTCAACGCAGCTTCAAGTGCGGCGACCCTTGCTTCAAGGGCTATAATGCGCTCATCTGTCGGCTGCACATACGGCTCAAAGGTATCATCGGAGATACTTCCGTCACGGAGCATAGGTTTAATAACGACATTGCTGAAATCTTGTCCTGCGGCAAATAGAAGTCTTATGACATTGGTATGTCCTTGCACAAGTGTTACCTCTTCACTATCACTCTCGCCTTTCGAACCTACTGTATTTGAGCCGTCCCATTTCTTGCAGTATGCCCCTGCTGTGTTATCCCTAACACGAATGTAGCAATTATCGTTATATCCGCCGGAAAGATATAAATTACCGTATAGTGTATCTGGTATAGGAATGGGAATATATCCAGAGCCCGATCCTGATGGTTTTGTCGTTCCGGTCAAAGTAATTGTTCCTGCGGCTCTATCAACTGTATATGACAGATCTGCACCGTCCGTCGTATAGTGTTCGCTTTCAATCGTTATTGGCAATAAGTTCTTTGAACTATGTCCTACTGTTGCTTCAAGCCGTGCTTCGATCTCGTCTGACGGTCTGTATGTTCCTGTTGCGATTGCACCTGAACGCAAATGGAAAGTCTGACCCTCCAGTACATCTTCTGCTTCCGCTGTGTCATTTGTGAGGTCGATAAGAGTCTCATCATTGGCTATTACTTTATTAATTGCCATATTATCACCTACCCGATAGTTACTGTTACACCGCCTGCTGCGTTCGGTGTTTCGGTGTATGGTATAGCTGCGATGTCTACCTCAGCAAGATAATCATAGCCGCTGTCAGGCAGTATCTGCTGTGCTGACCAGCTCGGTGTTGCGCTCTTTGTCTGTGCGGTCACGCCCTCACCTGTGTATGTTCCCTCAACTCCGAGTATCTGAACGCCTGCCTTGATATTGCCTGCGATGATTTTAGCCTGCTCTGTGCTTGCTATCTGCACGCTTCCGCTGCCGTCGTGATAACCGTTCTGTATGCCGACCTGCTGTGCTACGGTGGATATTTCGCCTGTCTGCGCTCCCCTGTTCGGCATTGTACCTTCAAGCATTGAACCACGTGCACCGAAAGTCTTACCTGTCAGCACCTCGCCAACAAGAGCCGTTGCTCCGCTTGTGTCAACGTCCTTTGTGTTCGTGCCTGTTATCAGCTCACCGTCAGCACCGTGCGCCGTTTTACCGCTTGCAAGGTCAGCGGCTGTAATAGTATCACCTGTCAGGTCAATAAGTGTTACCGGCACTTCTGTCCCGTTTACGTATGTCTTTTTTATTACCTTTGAAACTCCCATATTTCCTCCTTATCCGATCGTTACAGTCAAACCGCCTGCGGGGTTTGTGACCTCGTGAGCTGGTATGATCTCGACCGTCACATCATCGGTCATTAGCTTGCTTTTGGTCTGCAATTGCTGCTCATAAAAATGTGGTGTGACCTCGTAAGGTCCGCCGTAGGTCGGGTGAACGGGCGGCGTGAGGTTCGGCAGCGTCAGCGTTCCCGTCAGCTGTCCTCTGGCTTCAAGCGTTCCGTGAAGCACACAAGCACCGTCGAGCCTGCCCGTGATAGTTCCATAGGTGGTCATTAGCCCACCTCCTGCTCCGGCACGAACACTCCAAGTATCGGCGTTGCGACGTCTTCGTTATCACGCAGCGCCCTGATATTGTATGGGTAGTTGTACCCGACTGTCAGGTTAGCGGTGTCCTCTGATTCGATCTTGATCGTCATCGTTGACAGGTCAAACTCCTTGTAGATCACCGATTCGGTGTCCGAAGCGTGCTTCTTCATTCTGAACCACACCTTGTCGCCCTGCGCAGGCTCGTAGTCCGTACCGTCTGCGTTTTTAAGATGCGCTGTCAGATACAGCGTGTCGCCTCTCGTAAGCTCGATCTTAGTTCCGTCTATTTTCAGCATTTTTATCACCTTCCCCGGTAGTGTTTTCCTCCCTGCTTCTCAGCAGCTCGATTGCCTTTGTTATCACTTTGGGTATCGGCACGCCCATAAGTCCTGCGTTCTCGATGATGCTGATAGTCTCGTTCGCTATGAATGCGATGCAGACCGCATCTCGTATGTAGGTCGTGTGCAGCTCAATGTCAAGACGGCAGGCTACCAGCACGATGAGCAGCATCACGCCTTTGCGGCAAAGCCCCTTGAAGCCTGCCCTGCTTTCGAGAGCGCCGTTCTTGGTCTTTTTCGAGCGCTTGAAGATGCCTGCGACCATGATGCCCGTGAAATAGTCTATCGCCATGAAAATGATAAGGGTCGTCATCGCAGATGTCCAGCCTCCGAAAGCGGTCGAGATGCCTGCTCCGACAGCTCCCACCGCCGATGTTATCCAGATCTTGATATTATCCATTGTTATCACCACCTAAGTGCTACCATTCAGAAGGCTTATAGTATAAGTGAACGTTGCGGTCTCTCCCTGTTCGATAGTCCTTGGCGGGATCAGCTTACGGGCGATGAGGAACTTTCCTCTGCTGTCGAGATATGAAAGTCCGATCTCCTTTATCGTCACTGCGGACTGTCCGACATTCTTGAAGATGAAGGAATACATAGGATTGCCGTATACATCGTTCTCAAACGTTCCCTTTGTGCCTTGTATCCGAACTACTGTGTTCACGTCCACGCCGTTGAGGTCGGTATCATCAAGCCAATAATCTTCGCTCGTAGGTTCTGTATCGCCCAAGCCAAGATTCATCGTTATGCCCATATACTGAGAATTGTCCTGAATCTTGCTCAGATTGTCGGTAGACGCATATTTAAGATACGTCAGCGGATTGAAAGCAGCTCCGTCATAGTTTACACCGTCAACATTCACGACGCTCGATGTCAGCCAGATCAAGCCGCTTTTGGTGTTTACATTCTTGCCCGAAAGTGAATATCCGAGTATTTTTGAACCGTTTGTTGTGATCATGTCGGTATTACCTCCTCTACATAGTCTGTTGCTGTATCTGTCTGTGTTTCGTTGTAGCCTCCGCCGCCCTCGATCATAGCCCTCAGCTCATTGATCTGAGTTTGAAGATCGGGCTTGTAAGGCTCGATCGGCTCGTCAGCTGCTATGCTTCTGCACAGCATAGGATAGATATAGATTCTGATGTCATAGTCTCTGTAATGACCGTGCTTTACTTTCACCCAGAATTGGATTTCGATATCAGATTCTTCGGTCACTTCGATCTCTGAACCTACACGAACGCCGTCTTTATATATGATTGTTGTGATCGTTGCTTGATCTTGGAACGTGCTTCTGTTGCTCGTTACTGATTTTTTGAAATGATACATTCCGGGACCGAGAGTGAAATTGAAATTAAGAAAATCTTCGTCATCAGGGTCATCACCGTATTTTTCATCGTAATCAGTGTAGTTACTGATGTCATCGTCAGTTGGATATATAAGTATGACGCCTTCTTTAGCGTCCTGCTCAAAACTGGATGTGCCGCCTTCGGTCTTTGCGCCATCTTCAAGCACAAAGAAATTGATCTTGCGCATCCCTATACTGTCAGTATTGATCGTGATATTCTTAATCATTTCGTTCGCTGCACGAGCAATGTCTTCTACACCTTTCAAAGCACGTTCAGCCCTTTGAGCGTAAAGCTCAGCATCACGAGCCTTCTTGAGCAGCGCATCTATCTGCTCTCCCGAGAATTCTGAATTATAATCATCTTGCATATTTATTTACCTCCATTCAAAACGATCTGTTTTTCATCTGATGTTAAGAACCTTGCGCCGCTGTGTGTGCGAAGGATCACGGGGATTTTTTCCCATTCATCAAAGGTCGGTATACAGCGATACCCGCCATAGTCAAAAACCTCTGTGATCTTGGTACATCTAACCTTGCCGTAGTTTCCGAATTCGTCTCTTACTATCAACCTGTCGCCAAGGTCATAGTCAATCTTGCACTTATATCGGCAATTATCAGACTCTACGATTGTCATCTTCTCATGCGGCTTCGCTAAGAAGGTCGATGCCTGCTCCGTAATGATTACAGTAACAGGGTCAACCAAGGCGTCAATTTTCACCCCTTTCAGATCCTCATAGTCTTCTTTCCTGAAAAAGCCGACCTGCCCGGTATCGCTTTGTACGTGAAATTCTGTTTCAATTTCAACCGGCTTGTCGTCGATGACCTCGCCGTGTTTTTCGACTCCGAGTGCAATAACGGCGTTGATCTCGTTCGTTTTATCAATATTATAATCAGTAGAATCAACATCGCCGTTTCCGGCAGACAGCACCTTACGACTGGTACCTGTGAAGTTTTTTGGTTTATAAATAGTAAATTCAATAAACCATTCATCTGGATCTTCAGGCTCGGATTCATAGAGCTTAGCTCTGATCATATCAGCTTTGATGCCGAACTTATATTTCTCTCTATATTCATTAACTACCTCGAGAAAATTTTCACCCTGGAAATCAACTGAGATCCTCGGGTAAGTTCTTTCGGGTACGAGCGAAGCGATTCTTACCCAAGGTATTTTCCGGGGTATGTAATCGGCGGCATACACTTGAAAAACTTCGTTAAATGCGTCCAATATGATATCGGTTGCTTGCTGATTATTGATCCCGAACGGATCAAATCTTATTTCACCATCATCTTCCCAGAGATAACCGAGCACACGATAACCAAGTACCGCATCAGCTGTTCTCCCTGAAAGCGTCACGTTTTTTCCTTTGTCTTCGTCTTCGTTCATATAGACTTTTTCGACGATGAACGGGTTTTGATATACATCTTCCTCCCTACTTCTCGGCGAGAGCGGCACTATCATGCACTGTTCTTTCAAGATCGCTATGAGATCATCGTCAGCCGGCATTCTCAGCGTGAAATTTCCAGGTGCATAAAAGCTTGATTCAAATGTCGCTTCGGCATCTTCGATCAGCTTCTTTGCGACCCATTTCTGGCGGTATTGCGGCAGATAGAAAAGAATACAATCCATTTCACACACCTCCGAAAAAAAGCGGTTCGATTACAACGACCTGCGATTCTGCGTACTCTTCCGCTGTGAATTCGACCCAAGGGTCTTCGTTTTCTTCACCTTCACGGAAAAGTTCTATGCTGATGTCGTTTTTTCCTGGTTCAAGCGTAATCCAATCAGAGTACGGCAATACAACATCTATGGAGTGTCCGACTACCGCCTTTTCTCCCTCAAATGATCTTATAAACAACGCCTGCACCGCATTCCCTGAAAGTTCGCACTCAAATCGGCTCGTTTGTGCAGTGCTATAAGACCTTTGATAGATCACAGCACGCTTGAAGAAATACTGTGATACAATTTCAAACTCTGTGCCCGATGTGAATGCCTGACCCTGAACGGAAAATGTTCTTCCAAGAGTGAACCGTTCGCTGCGGCTGTTATCCATATCACTGAAATATGGAAATGGACAGATTATTGAGATCTGCATCATCTGCCGCTGCTCGTACAGATCACTTTTGACAGATTCAACATCTCCGCTGATCTTCATTCTTTTTTCTCCGCTGATAAAGACTAATGTTACTGTTTTACCGGCAGCGAAATAGTAGTACAGCTTCTGCCTTCCCTGTTCAATATCGTTCGTAGGACAGGCTGTTATCACGATATTTCTCGGGCGGACAAAGCGATTCGTGACCTTACCTCCGATGCCTCTGATCCTTTGTTCTGTGTTAATTGAAGCGTCGGACAACGTGATTCCCTGAACATCTCTGATCTCGATGTCCTTATCGCCTGAAATCTTAATTAACTTGCCCTGAAATTCGACCATAAGACTAAGCATTCTTTCACCTCCTATTTGTTCCGTAGAGATTAAGAAACTTTTCAGCTTCTCGGCTCGCTTCATACGGTGATACTTCCTTCGGACTGTTGATCGTCTGATAAAAATTGTTGTTGATACTCGAATTGATGCCTGAATTAAACGTAGAAGGCGTAGACAGTGAATTCTCATAGTTCTGACTTGTGAATTTAAATGTACCCGCTCCCAAAAGTCCTAAAACGGACGGAAGAACTTCTGTACTTGCCTTTTGAAGTTTTCTTTTCAAACCTTCGACAACGGCTATTCCGTACTTCTCACCTGCATCATATCCGTACTTATTATTGTTGAACTCATTGGCAAAATCCTCAGCAAGCTTATCTATGCTTGGAAGTCCGACAAGTCTGCCGAATGCCGCCATTCCGCCCGTAAAAGCGGTTACAAACTTTTCGCCTTCTTCTTTTGCTTTATTTCCTTTTTTTATCAACTCGTTCAGTGCTTCATCAGTCAACTTGGAAACATTATAGCGCATCCTTTCCTTTATTTCTTCTTCTGTGAATGCGCCTGCATACGCTCCGGCATTGAGAGAACCAGCATCTTTATACTTGCTGTCCCATCGCTCCAGCTCGTCAACGGCTCTGTCACACATCGTCTTAGCCTGATCGACCATAGTTTGTGTGACTCCGGGTGTGTTGCTTTCAAGCTGTTTTTTAAGCAGGTTATAATGATCTTCAAACTCTTTTCGCTGCTTTTCAAGCGTTTCTCTTGTTGTCGTTTCAGCTCTCTTGAAGTTGTTCTTTATGTCGTCAACGGCTTGCTCTATCTGCTTGCTGTCGCCTGTCATGATCTCAGCTGAAAGCCTTTCATAGTTGGTCATTATAGATACAGACTTTTCATATGTATTCTTTGCCTGAACATACGCTGACCAGCTTTTTGATTTCTGCTTTTCTTCAGCTTCAAGAAGTTGCTGGATCTTTTTGTACTCCTCTCGGTATTCGCCTTCTTTTTTGTAGTCCTGAATTGAATTCGCTGACTTAATAAGGCGGTCGAGTTCGTGAAGTCTATAGTTATACTCGTTGACCTTGCCAGCTGATTGTTCATACGCTTGCTGGGCTTGAGCGAACTGATTATAGTTCTTATCATTATCAACGACTGCTTTCTTATAAGCTTCATCGTTAGCTTCAAGAATTGCATTCGCTCTTTTCTTTTTAAGTACGTTATCTATTTCCGCAGAAACCTTTTTGTAAGAATCAATGACCTTGCCGTTATTCTGGATCTCAATACCAGTCGCTTCACTGAGCTTGTCGGTTATAAAATTTGCCCTTTTCTCATACCCTGTCTTGACCTTTCCGTTTTCATCGACAAGAGTATCAAGCTCGGTTTTCAGCCTGTCAAGATAGTCGAATTCGGCTTCTGCCTTTTTTACATTATCATCACGGGATTTGGTGACATCTCTCCAGTCATCAGCATTCTTTTTGATCTCGTCGTGCAGCTCCTGATACCTGTCTACCTCTTCACCGACTACGTCGATATTATCGGCTGCGAGATCTATGATTGTTTTTAAGCCACCGGCGAGAAGTGCAGTACCTTTTATCAAAAGATTAATCGGTGAAGCGTTCTGAGCTGCGTTCAATCCTTCCTGTGATGTCTTAGCACTGTCGGCAGCGGAGCCGAGCGATGTAAGTGCTCTTGCACCATCCGCAATTCCCTGAGCGAAAGAAGTTGTCTTTTTCAGTACCCATATCGTGCCTATTGTTGTTGCAACGCCCTTGGCTACTGTTGTGATCGTTCCGAAATTGTCAATAATCCAAGTGATAGCAGATTTTGCTTTCGGAATGACCGTTGTTTTGACGTATCTGATAGCATCGTCGATGTTTTCTTTATTCTCATCGAGAAGCTCACCGAATGCCTTAGCAACATCGACTTTTACACCCTGCATAGCAAGATTGATTTTATCGAGTCCGTCCTGAGTGCCTTCATAGGTATTCTCAACGGTCTTGCTTGATTTTTTCAGGCTGTTAGCGAAATCGTCATAGCTGAACTTACCTGTTCTCATTGCCTCTGCAAGCTCTACGCCTGACTTAGCACCAAACGCTTCGACTGCGATCCTTGCCGCTTCGGTGTCGCTCGGTGCTTTCTGGATCATATCCATAGTCTTTTTGAACTCGATGTTAGCGTTCTTGCCTTCCTTAGCCCAGTTGCCGACAGCCTTCTTCATGCCGCCGAGTGCAGAGGATACATTTACGCCGCCTCGTTCAAATGAGGCAAGCAAACCGATCTGTGCATCAACATCAAGACCGAGCTGCTTGAATGCTGAGCCGTTATCTGCAAGGTTCTGAGCAAGCTTGCTGACATCTACGCCTGTAACTTGAGATGCATATGCAAGCTTATCAAGCACTTCCTCGTACCTGTCGCTTTCGATGCCTGCTTTCTCCATCGCCCTTGAAACAAGCTGAACGGCGGTCTTAGCATCAATTCCCGTGATGTCAGCGAACTTTTTAAAAGTTACAGATGCTTTTTCAAGTTTTTCATCAACGAATCCGAAACGAGTAGATACTTCTCCGACTACTGCTCCGAGATCAGACATCTCGCCTTTCACGCTCTTAGCGACATTTTCATAGCTCTTTTTCAGGCTGTCTGCTGCTGAACCTGTCGCACCTGTTGCTTTAATAACGTTGTCAGCGCCTTGGTCGAATTCTTCATAAGCCTGCTTAGCTGCATCTGCAAGCTCACCAAGTTTACCGATACCCTTTTCGAGTCCATCAGCGATAAAGTTTCCAAGTGCGACCTTTGCGGTCGAAAATTCACCGCTAAGGTTTTCTGTCTGCTTTTCAGCTTTTTCTTCACTTGCAGTCAGGTTCTTCGTACCGTCATCAGCGCCTTTGAGCTTTTCCTTGTAGTCTTTCAGCTCCTTGTCAACCTTACCGATCGCCGCTTCCTGGTTGTTCATACGGATCTTGAGGTTTTCGGCTTCGGCTGAATTCTCACCCTGTGCAGCTACTACCTTCTTGTACTGCTCCTGAAGAACAGATAGCTTCTGTTTTTCAGCATCCATCACAGCATTGAGCTGTTTTAGCTTAGCTTGCTGTCCCTCTGTCGAATTCGACCAGTCGTCCATACTGCTTGTAGCAGCCTTGAACTCCGAGTTCGCAAGCTTGATAGCACGGTTCGCATCGCTGATACCCCGCTTGAATTCGGTGGTATCAATTTTCAGCCGGGTCGTGCTTTCCTTATCCTTTGCCATTTTCTCACCTCTCACTAATACCAGGTCGTAGCTTTACGGTAGATGATCCTTTCGCCTGTGGTAGGATCATAGTTTTTCTTTTCTCTTATCTGTCTGCGCCGCAGATCAGAAAAGAGCTTTATGACCGTGTGAAAACTCTCGCTGTCGAGCTGAATCGGCGACAGCGCCGGGAACTCTTTGCACACGTTGTATTTCATCTGAAAAAATGATTCGCTCCACGGGAGCAGTTCCGACTCCCCGTCAGTTTTTTTCACTCGGGATAGTGTCTATCTCAGTGAAAGTGTACTGCAAGATGTCAAGAAGTACCTTTGCAAGTTCCTTGAGCTTGACACGCTTCCATTCTTCCTTAGTGATATCCGGGAAGAACTTATGGAGAACCTCGGTGATCTGCTTGTAGCATTTTAGCAGCTTCAGGTTGATATCCCAGATCGATATGATCTTACCGTTGTCGTCCATGTTCAGAAAATCAAAAATATCTATAATAACGCCTACGGTCAGATCATAGTAATCACCTTGTGCGACCCGGGCAACCTTTTTTCCTTGTTCATCGTAAATATTCAGTCTTATATCCATAGTCAGCATTCACCTTTCTTTAAAATATAAATGGCGGCGGCTTTCACCACCGCCATTGTGCGTGTACATAAAAACTATTGTTATGCTGTTTTCTTTGCTGCGGCGATCTTATCGGGATCCTGAACGCCTGCAAAGAAGCTCTGCTCTGTAAGCGTTGTGAGTTCCTTGGCAGTTTCAAGAATAACGCCCTTTGCAGTCTTAACATTCTCATTGGCAAGAGCACCGAACTCATGTGTAGTGTTGATGCCTGTGTAAATGAGCTGCTGACCATTTGCAGTAGTACCGTTGTCTTTTGTGCTGTGCTCTTCGGTCGGGAGAGAGAACTTGCCTTTGAGTCTCCATACGTAAACTTCGTTTCCGTCTGTGTCCTCTGTAATGTAGCCAATTGCAACATACGGTCTGACACCGGTTCCCTCGACAAGCATTCCAGTCGTATCATCATAGAACTGTCCCGTGATCTTTGCCTGAACGTCATACGGGATCGCAGAAGCATCTATCGTGATCGTGTCGGGTCCTACTCCGTCAATGACGATCGCAGGCATATTGTCGTAATACTTCGACTCACTGCTGCTTTCGACCGCCTTGCTCAGCTTCGACGTTCCAGCGATAGGAAATACTGCGCCGTAGGTCAGGTGTTCATCAGTATCAGCCGTAAGCAAAGCACCAACGAGCTTCCTTACGCCTCTATACTCATAGATTTTACTCATTCTGATTTCCTCCTTGTTTGTATTCTTCATAGTAGGCTGTAAGAAAGCAGCCTGTATGTGTTTTTACATCGACGGATATGTCTTCGGGATTTCCGTCGATGATAAATCCGTTTTTTTCAAGGGCATCTTTGATTCTGATACCCGTTGTGTCAACGTCTTCCGGGTCTGTGGAATAGAAATAGATCCACCATCCCGAAATGTTCTTGATCTTCCGGTTGTCATATGCGACAGGCTCGGTATTGTCAAAATTCCAGTAGGTAATAAACCTGTTCGGATACTTCTCGACAGTGATAGTGCCTTGTTTTTTGACGACTGGACATATTTCTTTGAGTATGTCATATAAAAACTGTCTTATCACTTCATAGCCTCCTCTATCGCATTCTGAAACGCTCTTTCCTGGACTTCCTCGATCTCTTTTTGCGTTCTTTTCCCGAAAATAGCCTCGTAAAGCTCTTTGTCAGGCTCGATGTGCGGCTGTCCGTGCAGAGTAGTTCCGTACATCAGGAAAATTGACGGAAGACCTCCGCTTTTTATATCGAAACCTACCCCGATACTTTTTGACATACCTGAATTATTAACAGCTTTATCTCTGATGATCGAAGCCTTTGTATTGCCGGTTCTGTCGTGCTTTTCCATAGCCTTCTCTGCTTTATCTGCGACAAGCTTCTGACTGTCTATCAGCGCTCTGTCGATAGCTTCATCGGTATTCGCTTCAAGATTTTTAAGCATATCCTGAAGATCATCGAGAGCACCAAATTCAAATGATAAACTCTTAGCCACTTCTATCACCTTCAAGCGCCGGCGTTAAGCTTTCAACGTTCTGGACTTTGAAACGCATAAAGATATGCCGTCCGTTTACGTCTTCGGGCTTGCCGATGATCTCATAAAGCTCACCGCTATCAAGACGCAGACGACAGGCTTTCTTGATACGGGGATCATACCAGGTAGTCACCTGCGCTGTGTCGATGATAACGATCTGCTTATCTATTACAGCTTCTGTACCGCCATAAGTTTTCCAGTTGACGAAGAGCAGGTCGCCATCCTCTGGATATGTTAGCTTTGGAGTTCCACAATAGTCACTTACAGTAGGAATGAGAAGCGTAACAGCTGTGTCAAGTTCGTCCATTTCCTTAGGTCTGTACATTTCCGACCTCGCTTTCTCGTTTCAGCTGCCCTAATGCTTTATAGAAAGCCGCAGAATAGTCAGGGCGATGGTAGAAGATATCGGAAGCACCACGGGAAACGACACCGACGGCGCCGTTGATCTTGTCATCGCTCACACCTGACGATCTCATAAACCTTATCACCTCGTTTATACAAGATGTAAGTTTTCGGTCATGATATGTGCCTGTTAAGCCCATATCATCCTTGATCTGTTCAAGCATTTCACCAGCGTCCGTCATTGTCATTCACCCCTCTCAGATCAGGAAGATTTCTTGATAAGCTTTACGATACTGTCACGTCTGGTCATCTTTCCGTCTACAGACATTACAGCCTTTGTCAGATGATCTTCTGTATCCCAGTCCACCTTAGACTGAACGCCGAGATCATAGCTTGTGTTCTCGATATAGTCCGAAAGATCTGCAACAAATGCAAAGGTCAGATCTGCATCTATAGCACTCTCGGTATATGTAGACATATATTCATCGGTATAGACAACATCTCTGCCGAACAGTACAGGTCTCATCTTACCATCTAAGCCTGCATTCATGCGGGCAACCGGCTGTCCGTTATTATCTGTGATGCTCATGAACGTTCCGTTGAACGTCTTCTTTGGCATGAACCACTTAGCAGTTCCGTCATAAGCAGCTGGAATCAAAGCTTCAACGTCCATGATCGTCTTATATGTTACGTGACCGGTTGCAAGTTTTGGAATCTCGACCTTCTTATCCGGAGCAGTAGCTTCATTGGCATTATAAAGAACGCCTGTCGAACGGTCACTGCCGTTGTTATCGGAAATAATCGCAGCCTCACGAGCTTTCACCATAGCCTCAGAAACCTGCTTTACGAATGTAGCCTCAAATGCTGGCAGTGTTCTGACTGTGACTTCCTGTGACATCGAGATCTCGCAGCGAAGCTTGAAGCCCACGAAGGAAATAGTTCCTGACATCGATTTTTTCTGTCTGTCCGAAGACGCTCCCTCAGCTACCCACGAAGCAACAGGCTTAGCACCGTCAACGGGGATAACCGCACCTCTTGGGTAATTGGTATGAGTAACAAGCGGCAGAATGTGTCCGATCTCTTCCATCTTGGTGATGATGCGATCCATCAGGTTTTCAGGAATTGCTACTGTGACATCTGATGTTTTGGTGTTTGCGTCCTGTCTTGCTTCTCTTACTGACTGCGGGAGAACGCCTCTTGTAACGTAGTTAGCGAACTCAAGGCGTGATCTTGTCTCATTGTTAAGTTCCTCACTTGCTGCGGGTGTTCCGCTTCTCTGAACGCCGTATGCTGCCATCGGGTTCAGACCGCCGACAGGTGCAGCGCCTCGCTTGCTGTCATCGTCAAGCTGTGTAAGCTGATTTTCGATACTTCTCAGCTCGTTTTCTGCCTCAGTGAGCTGCTTATCAAGGCTTCTTACCTCATCGGCAGTTGTTGCAGCATCAATCTTGCTTCTGATAGATGCGATGTTCTCTTTTGCCCTCTTCTGGAGGGAAATCAAAAATTCTCTCATAGTTCTTTTCCTTTCTGTTATTGATGATTGTGTTTAACAAGCGTTTTGAGCTTCAAAAGCTCAAGCTGCCTTTGCTCGTTACCGTCCGGTAAGAGCTTTGCACGCTTACGGGCATTCTCCAATGTCACCTTTGCGCTCTCCAGCTCCAAGGCTGAGCGTGCAACATCTATCGTAGTGTCCGAATATGCCGCCCATGTCACGGCGGACACTTCATAGATCTTTCCTATTTTCGTGATATGTCTTGTAGGCATATCGGTGTCGAGACCTTCCCACCATTCATCACGGACAGTGAAGCAGAACGACATACTGTCAATATCTCTTCGATCGACAGCTGAGTATAGCGCTTTAGCTTCAACGTTACGCTCTGTATCAAGCTTGATCCAATCGAGATCCAAGCCATCATCTGTACAAGTAAAGTGCATCGTACTGTTAGCGTTGTTATTTCTGCTTCTGGCATATGGCAGGCGAACCATATCATGATTCAGAATGAAGGGAATATCACGAAGATCTGTTTCATCAAGTGCTCCCCTTTCGATCACCTCTTTGAAAAGCCTTCCGACACAGATCATCTGTCCATAGACGACAGGTCTTCCCGTGATGATATTCTCGCCCTGATCGTTCTGCGCTGTGCGGACTTCAAAGGTCAGGGAGCGACGTTCGAGATCTTTTTTATTGACGCTCATTCTCTTTTTCCCCCTTTGGCGCTGTTTTTACAGGTCTTGCAACGATAGAAAAATCTTTATCATTGATGAACTTTATATCTTCACACCTGAATAGTTCTCCATCAACTGTGAATTCCTGTCCGATGAGTTCCTTGATATCTTCCATTTCTGCTTATTCCTCCTTTGATGTGCCAAGCTTTTTAAGCTGGTATTCTTCAGCATTCTTAACGTTGATATAGTTCAGCGACATCATTCTGATGCCGTTAAGTTCCGGATCAGGTCTCAGACCGAAGATACGGCGTACTTCATTCTCGTAGACATCTCCACGGTCACCCAAGATACGAACAGCTGCGATCTTCTGCGACATAGTCATGAATTCAAGATACTGCGGTATGAAAATGATTTCGTTTCCGAATCCTATCTGTGCCTTACGGCTGAACAGCGCACGGGTGAAAGCCTGTCCGAGTCCGATAACGATGTGTTCAAGCGATGACTGATAGAAGCTTTCGTATTGCTCGGGAGTGAAATCTGATGACAAAATTGCTGTGTTCATTCCGAAATGTCGAAGAATCTTATCATCAATGAACTTAATTGTGTCCTTATCAGCCACCTTGATATTCTTATCTATTGGCGTATAGTCAGTATCAAGACCAAGGTGCAGGAAACCGTGTTCGGATTTCTTCAGGTCATCTTCAAACTGCTTTATAAGCGGTTCATTCAGCTCCTTGTTTATGATCGTTTTGCTTTTGATGATTCCGTTCACGGCGTAGCTCGCCTTAATTCCCTTGGAGATCGACTGCATCATTGTATGATTCAGTTTAAGCGTTTCAAGTAAAGCTCTTTGGTCGGGATTACCCGTCATATCACCGCCCATCAGATCATTGACGGAATATTGATATCGATAATGAATGATGTCATCATAGGGTATAGGCGGAGATTGATATCCCGAAAGAAAATCTAAGATCACATAAAGCCTGCCTGTTGCGTCCTGCTTAAAAGTGACTTGTGACGGTGTAATCGGGTACAATCCTGTAAGCCTGCCCTCGCTGTCCCTTGTTGGATAAACCCAGGCATTATAGTAAAGAAAAATAGACCAGCCTATCTTTGATAGCAAATCCGATGTTGTCATGATCTCGTTCGGACGGTCAAGCACACCCTGTATGGAACTATCCTGCGGTGTAGAAGCGTCATATTTTTTGAAATCTCGGGTGTGTGCGATCTGAAGCTTCATAAGCTCTGTGACTATCTTGTTTACCGCCTGCCTCACAACGTCCGAGGCATAGATGTTTTCGCCGAAACTCGAAAAGATCGGAAGGCTGCCATTAAGCATCTTGGCATAGTGCAGCTCCTGCCGTTTTCGTTTTACAAATGAAAAAATACCCGTTGTTATCACCTACTCAAACTGTTCATAAACTCGTCTTTATACCTGCGGTGCATTTCTTCGAGCATTACGCCCGTGACCGCACCGTCAACCTTTTTGCCTTTCATATTCGGAATCTTGACAACCTGGCAAAGGTCGCCGTGTCTGTCAAATTCCAGAGCGGCATTACCAAAGCACCAAGTGTCAATTTCGTTGTTGTTGTAATTTATAAGCCTGCTTTGCAGGTCACTTTCAAGCAGCAGGGTCGGCGCATTGAGCACCGCCTTGGACTGCACTATCATTTCCGGCTTGAAGCCGTAATCCTCCATTCTGGACTTGAACACTGAAGCGTATCGCTGGTCGTATCCGCAAGCAAGAGTAATGATGCCGTAGTTCTGATATAGCTGATAGAACCATTCGGCAACGATAGCCGGATCGACCTCATTTCCGGGAACGATTGTCAGCAGTCCACGCTTCGCCCATTCCTCATACTTAGCTCCTTCATCGATGTCAGGCGACTTAGTCAGCTTGTTTTCACAGATCCAATAATGCGATAACCAGTATTTCGTTGAATCGCCGAGCTTCATGAACTGAGCCTTTGCATTTACAAGGTCCGTTGTAAGTGCAAGGTCAACAGCTCCGAGGCATACCGACTTTTCAAAGTCCTGAATCTTGAATGTCGCCGGGTTCTCGTAGTCCTCACGGCTAAGCCATGTTCGGGCTGCATTCTGCTTGACGTTGAAATCTTTCGTGAGAATCTTTGAACGCTTGATCGGCGACTTTTTAGCTTCGTCTACATTCTCTCTGAGATACTGCCATTGCTTGATAGGACCGAGAGAGGGATTAGACTTGTACCAGCTCGATTCATCGATATAGATCTCTTCTTCGCTGTCCTGTGTATAAAGCCAAGGAAGCTTTCTTTCAGCTGATATGCTATCATCTTCACCGTTGAGGATCTTGCGGTATTCTTTGAGCAGTTCATCAAGAGCACCGCCGTTCACCGTGCCCTCGGTCGTTATCATTATCAGCTTGGGATTGATTTTCAAAGACATCGACTGCCTGATCGCCATAATGACATCCAGCTCTTTCATCTCGTGGATCTCGTCTATAATGGCAAAATCGATATTTCTGCCGTCTTTGTTTCGGGTGCGGTCGGATATCTTGAACATCTTGCTGTTTGTGATCTTGTTCAAGAGATGATTGATCTTTCGCTGCGTATCTTTTGACTTCGGATCGATCATCGACCGCATTATGTCACAGGCAGCATAGAGAATATCTGCCTGGCTATCGTCATTTGACGATAAAACGATATCTGATCCCTCATTACCTACGACGAATTCAGTATCTGCAAGCCCGCTGCAAGTCTCTGTTTTCGCATTTTTCCGGGCTTCAAGAAGCAACGATTCTTGAAATCTGTCAACAAGCTTTTTTATGCCTGCTGGGTTGATGTATTCCATATCTCGCATCTTGAAGCTGTAAAGCGTTTCGATATATGCCTTTTGCCACGGCAGAAGAATCATAGGCTTGCCGTAGAAAGGAGACTTTGTGAGCTTTATGCAGTTTTGCATAAAGTCAATTCTGATGTCAGCGTCCCGTGTGTCATAGACGTACCGGCGATCGTTGAGATCATCCATCAGCCTGTCAAGCTCACGGTGCAGCTCCTGCCCGACTATGATATTGCCTTTGTGGATCTCACTGTGATAGAATTCAAGGTGCGTCATACTGTTCTTTCATTTTGTTGAGATAAGCCCGAAGAGGACTTTCTTCGCCGTCGGAAACGTTTGCAGTCAACTTCAAAAGCACTTTCAGCGCTGCGCCGTACTGTTGGAGCAGTGTAACGTACTGCTTGCTTGCCGGGGTCGATATTTGCTGCGCTTTATTCTTAGGATTGACCCGTATGAACGGTAGTTTTTCAAGATTTATAAGCTGCTCTTCAAGGAAAACGATCCTGTCGAGCAGCTCCGACACTGATTTTTGAATTGGAACGTCCAGTTCCTTCACTACCTGCAATAGCTCTGCTTTTCTTTCGGCTGCCGTCATGCAGGATCGCCTTCCTTTCGATTTTTTCGGCTCAGATTTTTTCAAAAACTTGAAAAATCCTTTGCACGCAGAATTCAG
>JAEIGA010006955.1_pt1 | contig 17204 bp, 20 predicted proteins | sample 9270691 | NCBI WGS metagenome assembly JAEIGA01 (sample SAMN17057246, study PRJNA624740) | gut metagenome | biome: biome; isolation source: fecal sample | host: Bos grunniens | place: China: Xizang | collected 2019 | reverse complement strand
GGAAGCCGACATCGCCCAAAAGAATGCCGCAAGAACGTTGCTGAAGCAGTACATCGCTGAGCATCCGCAAGACATCATGTTTGCAATCGAAGAACTCATCCCGTTCTTCAGTGAGTGTAGTTATTCAGGATTGCAAGACGCAATGAACACCGTGAACGTTGCCATCGCAAGTATTTCACTGAAAGTTATCGAGGACGTTGCCGAGTATGGCGACGGAGATTCATCGGAGCGTAGTTATCTGCCAGTCGATGCAAAGGAAATGCAATCGGCTATCTACTACCTCACGAAGTTTGTCCGCTTGCTCGGTCCACTCTCTCACCTTTGCGGAAACAACAAGATTCCTGCCATCGAAATGACCGACAGAGCATTCACCAAAACATTGCACATGTAATCATGGAAGAGATTTGGAAAGACATTGAAGGTTACGAAGGCATGTATCAAGTGAGCAACCTCGGACGGGTGCGCTCACTCGACCGAATCATTACATGTCCAAATAGGTGGGGTAAAATCACCGAGCGAAAGTTCAAAGGTGTCATAATGTCGCCAGGTGTTGACACGAAAGGATATGAGTTCGTGATACTATATTCAGGTAAGCACTCGTTGGCAAGAGTACATAGACTTGTCGCCCATGCTTTCGTCAGCGGATATTTTGAAGGTGCCGTCGTAAACCATAAGGATGAGAACAGGCGAAACAATCGCGCAGACAATCTGGAGTGGGTGACGTTTGCTGATAACTTGAACTACGGAACAGCACGTCAGCGTAGCACCGAAGGACACGGCAATTCAAGACCCGTCGAGCAAATAGACGGAAACGGAAAAGTATCAAACACCTATCCTTCAATCGAAGAATGTGCCAGGCAGACTGGCAAAAGCCCACGAAGCATCAACAGAGCTTGCAACCGATACCCAAGGCTTACAACGAAAGAAGGATTTAAGTACAGATTCAAAAAATAGCGCAACCCGAACATCTCGGCCAAGGACATCGCCGACCTGATTCAAAGGACGGTGATACCCGTCAGTCAGACGAGCATGACGCAGAACCCGCGCATCGGCAAGATAGACCCGATACACGGATTATTAGATGCGCTGTATTGCTTCGACTGGAGCGAGGGGAGGATTGAGCAGTAAAGATGGAAGATGGAAGATGTAAGAGGGAAGAAGGCTGACGGGTGTCGGTTCTCTTCATTCTTTGCAAATTTATCAAGAATTAGCAAGAATTTACACCTAAATTATACCTAATTTACACCTAAATTTTATCAACAACGAATTATATGGAAAAGACAAAGGACGCTGTAAAGCGACAACTGAAAGAGCAATGGAAGCAGTCGTGCAACGGTTTTCTCGTGGAACTTCTGCGCATGTGGGAACTGGATGCTCACTACGGCTATTGGATAGGCGACGAGACGGGAAGTGTGTACGACTATGGCGACGGGATGTTTACCATCAACATGGACGACATCATCTACTGCGTGTTGGCTGACGTGACCCGTGAGCAGTATATCGAGTGGCAGGAATACATCTGCGACGCTGCTGAGTTTGGCTTTGACACTCCGAACTTGCGGTCATTTGTGCGCGGCTGTCCGCGAACATCTGCTGAGACCTTCAAGCACCTGCGTGAGATTAAGGCAATGCTGAACGACGCTATTCAGGAAGAAAATGAGCGCGTGAAGAACGATGAACAAAATAATCCTTATTAAACGAATTAAACGAATTATCAAGAACTATGACAGGAAAAGAACTAATGATTAGCGACTGGGTGCACTCCACTCGCTATAATGTCGATGCGAAAATTATAGATGTAAATCACGATTCCGTATGGTTGGAGTTGAATGGACAGTGGCTTCGTCATCTCGAAGAAGATGTAGAGCCAATTAAACTGACCAACGAGATACTGGAGAAGAACTTCCCCGACAATGAACCAGGGCACACAATCGGATGGCGGCCAAACGATGACGGCTCATTCCACGTTGAATGGCAGGAGGACTTAGAGGGAAACCAAGTCATTCTGACGCACGTTATGTACGTCCACGAACTTCAGCACATACTTAGGATGGTCAAGTGCGAAAAAGAGATTGAACTAACGGAGAGGGCTATATGAGCAAGCGTAGAATCTATTTGTCGGGCGGAATGTCCGGCATACCACGCAGCGAGTATCAGCGCAAGTTCCGAGAAGCGGAGAGTATTCTGCGGCGACATGGCTATGGAGTAATCAATCCGTGCAATGTGTGGGTATGTCGGCTCCCCTGGCTCTACCGACTCATGGAGTGCACAATGGGCAAGCGGTGGACGTATGCCGTGGTGCTGTGCTATGACCTCCTGCTGCTGATGACCCGCGCCGACGGCATCGCCATGCTCCCCGGCTGGCGGGCTTCCCGAGGTGCACAGATAGAGAACTACGTCGCCTCCCACTTCCCCATGATGGGTATCTCCAGGGCGGCGAGAGAGGAAATAGAGAGAATCAAATGACGACCACGAATAAACTTTGTCACGCAGATCTCGCAGATTCAGCAGATTTTAGATGAACACGAATATTTATTGACCACGGATTTACACGGATGGACACGGATATTTCTTAGACGAACACGAATATTTATTGACCACGGATTTACACGGATGGACACGGATATTTCTTAAACGAACACGAATATTTATTGACCACGGATTTACACGGATGGACACGGATATTTCTTAGACGAACACGAATAACACGAACAAGAGAAAATCCTCTAAATCCTTAGAATCCTTAGACAACCAATCACCAATTAAAATCAAGTAATTATGACAGGAAATGATTTTCGGGCAAAGGCATTGATCCATATTGCCGCAGCCCTCGTGAAAGTGTATGATGAGCAGTGCGACGGCATTATTGACAACCAGGCAGCGCAGAACGCGCTCGCCAAGAATGCCTGCGACATCGCTCAAGCATTATTCAAAACCGCCCTCGAAAGTGGAGCTTTCAAATTTTGTTAAACCATTTTTTTATTAACAATCAAAAACCAACAAGCAAAATGAAAAACAAGACAATTATCATTATTCTTTCGGTATTGACCGTGGCGATGTACACGGTCGCAGTGATTAACTTCAGTCTGGGCAACGTGCTCAATGGCATCGCCGACGTGCTCATGGCGAGCTCCGACGCGCTGATAGCTTACTCGCTCTATCGCTTCGGAAAGGTGGAACGCGTGGCAATCACGACGTGCAAGACTCTCACCGACATGTTGAAGTGGCTATCCAAGGGCGTACCTGCCACGCTGACCGTCAAGGACGGCAAGGGCACCCTCACCCTCGGATACGACGAGGACGATGGCGAGATTCCTGAAGAGGAGCTGACGGACGACGAGAATCGCGTCAAGCGTATGGCTGAGGAGTACGACGAGTTGTGCGGCAGATATGAGCGACTGAAGGACTTCGTGACGACGGACACGTTCAAGCAGTTGCCGGAGAACAAGCGCACGTTGCTCTCGCGCCAGTGCAAGGCGATGTACAACTATATGGACGTGCTCACCCAGCGCATCCACATCGAGGCGAAGGAGGCGAACCTCGACATCGATATCAAGGGCGACAACACCGACAAGGTATCCGACCACAAATAGAACCCGCGAGGCTGCAAATCGGCACGACAACGGTGTGCGGCCTTTTTTAGACAAACACGAATTATTGGAGCAGTGAGAGCAGAGACACAAGCTCGCTTGATGGCTATGCCGAGTCGCGACAATAATGGCTGAAAGCAATTTCACGAATAACACGAATATTTATTGACCACGGATCTACACGGATTTACACGGATAATCTTTTGTCACGCAGATCTTGCAGATTTTCTTAAAATCCTTAGAATCCTTAGACTCCAAAAAATAGAACAATGACATGGACCACACAACTCGACAACATCCTGCGACGCCACTTCCCCAGCGGCGACCTGAGCACACTAGCTGACAGGCTGGGCGTGACGGTGACGGCGGTGAAGAGCCGCGCACAGGTGCTCGGACTACGCCGCAAGATTAACTCGCACCGACCATGGACGGAGTGGCAGGCGGCATACCTCCGCCGACACTATGCCGACGAGCGCGCCGAGGACATCGCTCGGAAGGTCGGACACTCCGTCCGTAGTATATGGCAGAAGGCGAAGCAGATGGGACTGGCGAAGTCGCACGAGTTCTTTGCCCGCTACGGGCGGCAGGTCGCCAACACCGAGGGTGCACGTCGCAACCGCTTCACCGCTGGCATGACTCCCGCCAATAAGGGTCGCCGGCAGACTGACTACATGTCGGCTGAAAGTATTGCCGCCAGCAGTCGCACTCGCTTCAAGGTGGGTCACCGTCCACACAACCAGCGCGAGATAGGCACCGAGCGCACCCATGCCGACGGCTACGTCTATCTGCGCATCGAAAGCGGTTGCGTACTGAAGCACCGCTACGTATGGGAGCAGGCTCATGGTCCCGTGCCCGACGGCTACGTGGTCATCTTCATCGACGGCAACCGTCAGAACTGCTCGCTCGACAATCTGCAACTCATCAGCCGTGCCGACCTCGGCCGTCGACGTGCTGCCCGCGAGACACCCGAACAGCGACGCCAGCGCACCGCCAAGTCACTCGCCACACGTCTCCAAGCCATCCGTCGCGACCGCCTGCGCATCCACTGGGGACTCGAGCCCATGGGTAAGCTCGTGAAGCGGTGGTGAGAAGAGAGACCACGAATGAACTTTGTCACGCAGATCTTGCAGATTTTAGAAGACCACGGATTGACACGGATTGACACGGATAAGAGTAAATCCTCTAAATCCTTAGAATCCTTAGACATAAATCATTAGAATAAGCAACTATGACAGAACAAGAATTTTCGCGTCAGGTTTGGCGCATGTACGACCAAATCACCACAGCCGACGGAGTGAAGGGCAAAGTGCTACAGGTAGCGTTCAACTCGAAGAGCGTGCGAGCTTACATCAGTGGAGCACCTGAGTGGATTCGCTGTGAACTCATCGAGACTCACACCACGGGCAAGGGTGCTGATGGTGACGACACTGCCATCATCGAGGAACTGCACAACAAGGTGCTGAAGCAAGACGAGCGCATCGGTAGACTGGAAGAGGAAAAGCGACATCTTCAGGAGAAGATAAGCCATAACTATCTGGACGAACTGCTACGTGCCGTGAACATCATGCAACAGGGGCTGCAAGAACGCAAGCGCAAGATCCGACAGGTAGAAGACAGCCTTGCCGCCATCACTGATGTCGTGGAGAAACTCAGCAATAGCGAGGAGTGACGGATGACCACGAAACACACGGATTTTATTAAACGAACACGAATATCACGAATATCACGAATTATGAAGAAAATGAGAGGATTTCTCAGCAAAATGCTTGAGAAGAAAGTAACGGAAACGTTCACTCTGAAGGACATCGACAAAGAATTGAACGTAAAAACATCAAGAGACTATGAGCAAATTTGAAGAACTGAAACACAAGGTGGAAACCTACGAAACGATGAAGCAGGTTGCCGACGAATACCGAAAGGCCATCCAGCTAATTGACCGTGAAAAAGAATACTTCAAAGTGGAAAGTATCACTTACTCTGCACGAGGCGACAGCAGACAGTTGCCGCTCAACCATATCTATGCGCCAATACCGTACACCGTCATCAGGAACGGGCTACAAGCAGCCCTGACAAAGATGGAAGGCGAAATGTCGGAAATGGAGAAAGAACTAAAAGAATGGATACTATGACACCCGAAGTAATCAATGTAAACATCCCGCAACAAACCCACCACTTTCGGTGGGTTTTTCTTTTCGGGTAAACCCCACCACCATTTCCACCGATAAGAGGAGTCGCCCCCCCAAAATCCTCTAAATCCTTAGAATCCTTAGAAAAAACGACATGAAGAAAGTAACCATCATGACCCTGCTGCTGTGCGCCCTGCTGACAGGTTGCACGACGACAAAGTACGTGCCCGTCATCGAGACTCACACCGACACGCTGCGAGTGGTGCAACACCACCGCGATAGTATATACTTGCACGACTCAACCTTTGTGCACGAGTTCGTCCAGGGCGACACAGTGAGGATCGTCACGGAGATGTGGCACACGCAATACCGCGACCGACTGAAGACCGACACGGTGTACAGGAGCAAGGTGGACTCGGTGCCGCAGCCCTATCCCGTAGAGAAGATAGTGAAGGTGGAGAAGCCGCTGACGTGGTGGCAGACCGTCCGCCTGTCCTTCGCCAACATCATGCTGATATTGCTGGCAATCTTCGCCGGCGTTAAACTATGGCAATACCGCAAGAAGATACTGCCGTGAGGCAACTCGCAAGCCCGTGAGGGCAAGCCACTCCTTATTATTTGCATCTTTGTTTCAGCCCGAACCAGCTCTCTCCCTGAATGGTTCGGGCTTTTTTATTGCAAAGTCTTGTACAATTAAAACGAATGTCGTATCTTTGCCATGTAAACATAAACCAATAACAAAAAAACAAGAACTATGAAGAAACTACTAATGACAATCGCGCTGGCTGCATCGGTGATGATGGCAAGCGCACAGGGAACAATCGTAAACGGAGCCTACGAGAACAAGGTGGTAAGGGAATATCCGGGAGTGAGTGCGGAGACACTCTACATCAGAGCACTGGAGACACTGAGCGACTGGGCAGGAACGCAGTCTAAGTCGAACATCAATATCGACGTGCAAGACAAGGAGGAAGGGCTCGTGGTGTACAAAGGACAGTTGTACATGGGATTCCACAAGAGCAACCCCTTCTGCGGATGGGACGCGCTCGTCGATTTCACACTGAAGATACGATGCAAGGATGGCAAGGCGCAGCTGTCGTGCCATGTTCCTACACTGATCTTCGACTACACTGCGCCAGAATACCCCAACGTAATAGAAACGGTGCCATTGGGCAAAATTGTGCCGACATACACCTACAAGCACTACTACCGCATCAAGAAGACGGCGATTGAATACGGTCCGAAGGTGAAACCGGCATTCGATGCCGTCATCCTATTGCTCGGCAACAGGCTCGCCAAGGAGCAGGAGGACTTCTAAACACCCCACACCCCACACCCCACCAACGGCTACGACCTACCATCGCAGCCGTTTTCTTTTTTTTTGGTAAACCCGAAACTTCATATTGCGCTATTGTAGTAGTAACCATTAACAACATATAAGGCAATATGAAGAAAATCATCAATTTCATTACATCAATCTCGGCAGACAAGTGGGCACACTTCGCCCTGTGTCTGGTAATTGCACTGGTGACTGCGGTCATCGTGAAGGTGTGCGGAGGCGATGCAGCGTCGGTGCTGGCGTTCGCATGGGGTGCAGGCTTCGTGGCAGGTTTTGCCAAGGAGATACTGGACGAAATCAAGAGCAAGAGCTCTGACAGCTACGACTGGCTGGCAGACGTGATCGGCACTACTCTCGGAACATTGGTAGCATACTTGTTAGTACTCTAAAGCGAGAAAGGACATGGTTATGATTGCACGAGTGAAAGACAAGCTGAAGAAACAGGTTGAGGATACGCGCCAGCACTGGCTGAGTCGTGGAACATTCGCAGTCTGCTTTTTCGTTTCGGTGGGACTTATCGTAGGCGGCTTCTTAGTCCCACCTATGGGAGTCATTGACGGTTCCATTCTGACAGCCGTCGGAGAATTGCTACTCTTCCCTACCCTCCTGTATGGTTTCCGCGCCATCGAGCTGGGGCTCGGAGTGAAATTCCAGAAGGGCGAAACTACCATCGAGATAAAGAAGGATGAGGACGTGTGAACCAAAACGAACACGAATATTTATTGGCCACGGATTTACACAGATGGACACGGATATTTCTTAGACGAACACGAATTTCACGAATTATCCTTAGAATCCTTAAAATCCTTAGACGAACACGAATAACACGAATAAGAGAAAATCCTTAGAATCCTTAAAATCCTTAGACGAATATGGCAACACAGATAAGTAAGAGCTTTACGCTCGAAGAATTCACGAAGAGCGACACCGCCAAGGCGAAGGGTATCATCAACGCAATAGGTCAGCAGGAGGTAGTCAGCCTCTGTGCCCTGGTTCACCAGGTGCTACAACCTCTGCGCAACGCTATGGGCGAACCCATCAAGATAGGCAGCGGCTATCGATGTCCACGACTCAACGCAGCCGTGGGAGGAGTGAAGAACTCGCAGCACATGACAGGCGAGGCGGCAGACCTCTGCATCGACGGCGACCTGACGAAGGGTCGCAAGTGGTTCACATGGATTCAGTCGCACTGCGACTTCGACCAGCTCATCTGGGAGCACAACGCCAAAGGCACGTACTGGGTGCACGTCAGCTACAGAGCCAACGGCAACAACCGCAAGCAGGTCATCAACAACCTCCTGAAGAAATAACGTATAATGTTCATGATAGATTTGGTTATTAGGTTTAGGTTAAAAGATTGTTTAGTAGTTAGTTTTTTTGAGGTAAACCCGCGACGTGATGTCGCGGGTTTATTGTAGATACAAGAAAAAGTATGGCAGACGTTACAGGCAACATACAGGTAGACGGGCTGGTGAAGCAGCGCGAAGAACTGGAGCGACTGATGATGGGCAACCCGCAGATGGAGAAGCGAGTGCAGAAACTCATCCGCAAAGTGCTCATGACAGCCAGACGTGAAGTATCAAAGGCGGCATCAGGGAAAATGAAATCCGACCCGCGCAAGGCTTACAAGGCGGTGAAGACGGCTGTCTATCGTAAAATTCTCGGCGGTAGCGTCAGCATCCTGAACAAGCGCAGCGTGAAGTTCGACAATTACGAGCCACCTCGTACATTGAGGCCAGGACAGCGAGGCGGCAACCGAAGACCACGCAGCCCACGGTCAGACAAAATGCTACACTACGCAGGAGACAGTAGGGCAATGGTGCTTCGTTGGTTGAACGCTGGCACAAGCGGGCGATACATCCAGTTCGCAGTCGACTCCAACCGCACAAGAGTGAACAGAGGCAGTCAAGGCGGAAGCAAGTATGGCAAGACCACCAACACGGGAAGACGTGGCAACATAGCACCTCGCAACTTCTTCTCTTCAAGCAGTCATAGTGCCATGCGCAAGGCTGCGACGGAATTACAACAGCTGATAGACGACCTTATTAAGCAAGCACTTAAATAAAAGCACAAAAATATGGCAGACGTAATAACCAGGCTCAAACTCGATTCGGGCTCTTTTGATAGCAAGATCAAGCGAGCCGTGAGTGGTCTTCAGCAGATGGAGCGCGAATGTAAGGCCGCTGGCGGTACATTGGCGATTCTCGAGAAAGACCAGCTTAACTATATCCGCTCCATCGGTAAGATGGAGACAGTGAGCCAATCGGCCCGTGGTAAACTTGCGGAGCTGAAGCAGGGTTTCGTGGAGTTTTCGGTGATGTACAAGAACCTGACAAAGGAAGCCCAGCAGGGTGACTTCGGCAAGGCACTCGCCGCATCACTCGACCAGTTGAAGGGACGCATACGCGAGGCAGAGTCAACGCTCGCCGGAGCGGAGTCGGACATGAGGGGTTTCAGTGGAGCACTCTTAGACCTCGGTAGTAAGATGGGGATGCCGTCCGAGATGATGGGACTAATAACAAATGGTTCTATCGGACTTGCCTCGGGATTGGGAGCCGTAGCAACGGCTGCTGGCATGGCTGCCAATGCTTTTGCCGAGTATAACGCAGAACTCGCCAAGCAAGACCAAGTGACAACCGTCACCACTGGACTGACAGGCGATGAAGCATCCAAGATGACCGATGCAGCCGCAAGTATTTCCAAGGTGTATGGTGCAGACTTCCGTGAGGTAATAAATGCCGCCAATACGCTGATGACGCAGTTTGGCGAAAGCGGAGAAACCGCAATGCAAATCATCCGTGACGGCATGCAAGGCATGATAGAAGGCGATGGTGGCAAGCTGCTGAGCATGATACAGCAATATGCTCCATCCTTCCGTGATGCCGGTATTAGTGCCAGTCAACTTGTGGCTGTCATACAGAATAGCGAGGGCGGTATCTTCACCGACCAGAACATGAATGCTATTGTCATGGGTATAAAGAATATCCGACTGATGACAAATGCAACCAGTGAAGCATTGGCGCAATTAGGCATCAATGGGCAAGAGATGTCGCGTAAACTCAATGATGGAAGTATGACTATTTTCGAGGCATTGAGACAAGTTGCAAATGCCATCGAAAACACGAATAGCGGCAGTCAGGCAGCCGGTGAGGTGATGCAGCAGGTGTTCGGCCGTCAAGGAGCAATGGCGGGAACTAAGCTCGGAGAAGCCATTGCCACACTCAACACTAACCTCGAAGAAACCAAGACACAGACAGGAGATGTGGGTGATAGTCTTGCCAAGCTGGAACTCGCACAAGAGAACCTCAACTCTGTCATGCGTGAGACCTTCGGCATGAACGGATGGGAGGAGATGAGTAACACGCTCAAGACGAGTGTGATAGAAGCCATTGCAGACGTATTGAAGGCATGGAAGGCGGTGTCTGAGTTCAGCAATAATCTTTATGAGTGGTACAAGTGGGCATTCGGCGACTTTGCGCAAATCATAACTACGATAATATTACCCAATATCACCGCTATTACCGGCGCGTTGGAAACTGTAGGAGTGACCGGCAAGGCGATATTCGACACTATCAAGGATGCCGCCATTGGAGCTACTGGTCCTGTTGGTCAACTGCTTTCGCTACTTATGCAGTTGTCTTCCAACGACTCCATATCCACCACCATATCTAACACAGTCAAGAATGCACCATCTGTCGACAAGATAGTCAGCGATACTCACAATAGGGTCAAAAACCTTATGCCATGGAACCGCAACACAAGAAGCAACAACACCCCTGTTGTTCCACCTGCACCTAATAAGGTAGGAGGTGGCCGTAGCGGTGGTGGAAGGACAACCGGCACTCACACGGGCAGCACTACGCCAAAGGTGGAGATGACCGAGGAGCAGAAGCTCCAGAAGCAGATCAATGACCTTGTTCAGCAAGGTATAGAAATGGACGAGCAATCTCGTACTCTTCAGCGTGAGAAGATTGCTGCGCTACAAGAACAGTTGCAAACCATCAAGGACATCAAGAATGAATTGTTGGGCGTCGAGAAAAAAGAAGAGGTTACGCCGATGGCGGAAGGCTTGTCGGGCTTCAACAAGGAAACGATGTCGGCATGGATGAGCGGAAGGCAGAAGGACTTGTCGCAAGCAGAATACGGCAGCGCAGAATACACCCAGATAAGTGGTGAGATAGTTGACATGACCACCATCCAGGCATTCCTGAGCGAAGCCTTACGCTTAGGTGTTATGGATGTAATTCCAGAGCTACAGAGACTGTGGGAAACAGTCTTCGGTGGTGTCAATATTGACGTGTCAGCTTTTGATGGAGTTAAAGAAAAGATAAATGAAGTCAAGGAAGCCGTCAATGAAAACCCTATAGATATAGACGTATCAAGCGGCAATCTGAAGGAGGTCAAGAAGGATTCAGTGAGTGTAGAGGATGCCACGTTAGCAGCAGCATCGGCAGTAAACCAGGTTGCCGGAGCCTTGGAAAACATAGAAGACCCAGGAGTGAAGGCGGCGGCAATCGTGGCAGAAGCCATTGCCAATGTCGCAGCCGCGTTTGCAAAGGCGGCAAACGCACCCGACGCCACAGGTAGCGGCTGGGGCTGGATAGCATGGTTGGCGGCAGGTGCAGCAGCTATGGCAACGACCATCAGCACCATACACTCGCTGACAGGATTTGCCGGTGGTGGTGTGGTAGAAGGCAACAGCTACAGCGGCGACAACCATCTGGTGAGGGTCAACGCAGGCGAGACCATACTGACACGTGCGCAGTCGGGAGTGATAGCCGACGCACTGGAGGGATCGCCAATGAGCAATCTGAAGCTGGAGACCTACGTGAGCGGCAGACGACTGCGAATAGTGATGAACAACGACTCGATGGCTCGCGGACAAGGCAAGCTGGTATCGAGCAACACATTGAGAGGATAAAACTATGGCAAGAAACTTACGATGGACTATGCAGTTCGAGAGCTTGCACGGTGTGCAATGCCAAGTGAAGATATACGACAGCGACGGATGGTCGGGAACACCCACCGCACTCACTCCTGGCGACAATCCCTTCTCTTACGAAGATGACGACGACGAGGACATGACGAAGCTGATACGCTACAAGACGGGCACGTTGCGAGTATTCGTGGATACTAACCAAAACATCCTCGATCTCTACCCCTCTACCTTCCATGAGCACTATGTAGAGTTCTACTACGGCGAAACGCTCGACTTTATAGGGTTTATTCAGCCGCAGTCGTTCGAGGAGGAATGGTCGGCATCGGCAAGGGTGTCCGAGTTGCAGGTTGTCAGTCCGCTGGGACTGGCAAAGAGCATCAACTTCCCTATCTCTGGTCCGTGGTACAAGAAACTTGGAACGCTGCTATTCGGCAATATTCTGCCACTGCTTCAAGCGAACGTCACTGAAGTGGTAGCCCCTCACCCTGGGACACAGTTCTTCACGGAAGGATTGATAGACAGCTGCGTGATGCTCACCGAGAAGCAGAGTCCACGATCGACGCAACTGAAAGACCATGTAGAGAGCAAGACCTTAGACCACCTGCTGGAGGGAATATGCGCCCTGTTGGGATGTGTCCTGCACGAAGAACCAGGACGACTGATATTCGCCCGACCGGACTACAACGGGCAATATGCGGTGGCGATAAAGACGTCTATCATGGGCAGTTACAGGGTGGAGAATCTCACCACTACGGGAGAGGATCAACTGACACCGCTGGACAGCGGCGAGATAAATGACGAGGCGGCAATATCCAGTGTTTTGCCTGTAAGCAGAGTGAAGCTGTCGGACGACATAGACCACCCAAACATCACCCTGCCTTTCGCTAATTGCTTCCGAGGGGGCACACAGACTGCCGGCACAATATTAGTTGTGGGTAATTACCCCGTTGGTGCCAACGGCATAGACTATAATGCCGAATGGACATCACCCTACCTGTTGCAAGCAGGGGCTTATTCAGTCGATTCGTCGAACCGTCTTAGAGATAGCAACGGAAACCTCATCACGGAAGGTGTGGTTTTTGCTGGATTCTTTAACCTCGAAGATGAAAATCCGACAGCTAAAGAGATGGTGGTGATGGTGATATCCGGCTCATACACTATGAAGAAGATGATGTCATACGTAGCGCACAACGCATCGTGGTCGGGGTCAAAGATGAAGGTAGAAGGAGTGACCGCCGGCAATCTGAAAGACCTGCTCACCGCCTCGTCTATGGACGGCACGATGCGTATGCAGATACGCAATTATGCGGGACAATATCTTCAGTATGATAGTACTTATGACAACTACTACTGGGACACCGACTCTTCTACTTACATCAAGATTGATGACAAAGTAGAGATAGAACTGCCAGGTGTCGAACCAGGTCCTCTCTATATTGATATATGGGCGAGGACGGGTGCGTCTTCAGGCACCAGATATTGCGGACTTAAAGAATTTAGCATATCGGTAGTCAACAATTCGGAGTGGGAATATGTGTTCGGCAAGGAGGAAGGCGACATATACATGCCGTCGCTCTACAACGATGTAGACCCCTCATTCGAGGATGCCGACATTACACTTAATATAAGCAACAACAGGAACAGCCCAAACTATGTCAACTATCCAGGTTTGACGGCGTATGACGGACTGAAGAGATTGATAGTGCAGAAATACTACACCTACATGCGGCGGACACAGACAAGGACAATTCTGCCACTAAGAGGGTCGGTAGACGGAGATAAGTATCTTCCTCAGTACTTCCTGACGGGATTCGACTACCCCTTCCGACTCATATCGCGCAGCTTCAATCCTGCCGAGGATGAAAACACGCTGACTCTGCATGGCAACATGTACTTTGACGAGAACAACGCAACTCCAATATAACAAACGCCATAAAAATAGGAGAAAAAGAAATGTTAAACGGAAAAGACCTGATAATAGAATGTGACGGCAAGCCACTGGCAGCCGCCAAATCATGCTCCATCGAGGTGAACGCCGCAACAATCCAAGTGAGCGACATCGTGCACGGAGGATGGGAGCACTACAGGGCTGGGAGGAAGTCGTGGAAGATAAGCACGGGTCACCTCGTAGCACGCTACGGCATATTGCAGCTGGGATATGACGACATCAACAGCCAGGTGTCGATGAGTTATTCCTATCTTTCCACGCCAACGCCAGTGGTAAACCCAACCACATACGAATACTTGTGGATGATAGAGAGGACCACCGGCAACATTCTCTCGTCCGACAGTTACGACTTCAACGAAGAAGAAGGATATGCCAACTTTCACGAAAGAGTCGTGCAATGCCTGTCAATCCCTGGCGACTATGTGATGGTGGCGACAATAAACCATTGGGGCGTATTGACGGCTCAGGAGACCCAAGAGATAGCCAACTATTTCCATGTAGACAGAGCAATATTGCCGTCAACCGGAGATACTGGTTTAGTCGTGAATGTTGTCTACGACCGCAAGCAAGGCCACGCTGGTATGGCAGAGGTGTTCACTGTAGGCGATGGCGACCAGTCGGCAGACATAGCGGTGAGCGGGACAGGGCTGGAGGACGGCGACGACGCAACGCCAATCAAGTCAGGAGCTGCGAATGTCGGCCTGAGCTTCACCCTGAAGGTTAAGCGCGTAGACAACCCCCTCGACACCCTCACCGGCACAGCCATCTGCTCAAAGTTCAAGGTCACGGGCAGCGTAGGAGCACTGTCGCAAGGCTCCTTCGAGTTCGTGGGTAACTCGGCATTGGAATAGGAGCCTACCCCCAGCCCCTCCCAAAGGGAAGGGAGAGTAAATCCTCTAAATCCTTAGACGACCACGGATTTCACGAATAACACGAATAAGAGAAAATCCTCTAAATCCTTAGAATCCTTAGACGACTTTGATTTTAGTTCGGTAAACCCTCGGCGTGATGTCGGGGGTTTATTATATAACACAAGTAAAGAAGAGACCTATGAAATGGCTTACTTTAGAGAAGATAAAGGCGAATAGCCGAATAGATGGCAACGATGAGAATGCTATCTTGACGACCTATGGCAATGCCGCAGAGCAAGGCATCCTGCGCCTGCTCAACCGTACATGGGAGGACGTGTGCGAGAACCTCAGTGAAGAAGACGTGCAAGGAGGCCTGACTATTGCAGGGCTGCTGCTTGTAGACCACCTGTACAAGCATCGTGGACCTACTGAGAACATCCAGGCTTATCAGATACCCTACAGCATAGATATGTGGGTGAAGCCCTACATGCGGCTGACTTATAATGACGGAAACGAAAACGAAAATAACAACGGATATGGCAGACATTGCAATCTTTAGAATCAATTACAAGAGCGACTTCATCTTGACGCTCAATAGCGATGCAGGCTGGATGACACCCTTCTGCATCAAGTTCTGGACGGGTGCGCAGAGCCAGGCATACTATGCCTACTACGACGGCATGAGCTACACCCATTGCGCCCCTGTGGAGGGTGAGCCTACGAAGCTGCTTGTGCAGTTCGACGACCACCACCTCCCCATTGGCAATCTGAAGTTTCAGATCGGCTATCATTTCACCGTTGCCGACTTCCCTACGTCGGTAGAAGACGAGGTGATCAATCAGGCGGCTGTCATCATCGACAACGATGGTACGCCGATGCAAGTGATGCTCGACTTCAGTGGCGAGACCGCTCCCGAGATAGAGTTCTCCCTGCCAGCCTACGCCAACGAAGCACAGCGCATTGCCAATGAGGAGGCGCGTATTGCCGCAGAGACACAGCGCGTCAGCAACGAGGAATCCCGTATCGCTGCCGAAGAGACGCGACAGCAGAACGAGCAGCAGCGCATCAGTCGGGAACAGCAACGTATTAACCAGGAGCAGCAGCGAGTCAATGCCGAAACGGAGCGTGTCAACGAGTTTGCTTCGTTGAAGACCGCGAGCGAAGCGGCTACATCTGCCGCCACCTCTGCCGCCGCACTCGCCAACGAGAAAGCGCAGCTCGCAGCCAACAAAGCACAGTTGGCGGCTGATAAGGCAGCACTCGCACAGTCTGCTGCAACCTTGGCAAACGATAAGGCTCAACTGGCCGACGATAAGGCGCGTTCGGCGGCGGCGGCGGCTCAGCTTGCGAATGATAAGGCAGCGTTGGCTCAGCAGAAGGCAGAGTTTGCACAGACACAGGGAGCCTACGCCAAGGAACAGGGCGACTATGCGAAGGAACAGGGCGACTATGCCAAACAAAAAGGTGATGCGGCAAGTGAAGCTGCTACCCTTGCTAACCAGAAAGCGCAGACCGCCGATGATGCGGCAACGCTGGCAAGTCAGAAGGCACAGGCTGCTAATGATGCGGCAACGCTGGCAAGTCAGAAGGCGCAGGCTGCTAATGACGCAGCAACGCTGGCAAATCAGAAAGCGCAATTAGCCGACCAGAAAGCGCAGGCCGCCGACGATGCTGCTGCCGCTGCCTTGGCTGCAAAGACGCAGATGGAATCTCAAATCCAGCAACTCATCGAGAATACGGACGCTGTGCTGGGTGCCGATGATATTCCACAATTCGACGTGACGGAGACGTATGCCATTGGCGACTTCGTGATGAAGGATGGTAAGCTGTATAAGTTCCTTACAGGTCATACGCCTGGTGCATGGAATCCACAGGAGGTACAGCAGACAAACCTTGTCAAGGAGGTTGACGATATGGTGAAGTCGGACTACGAGGAGGTTATCATCGACCTGAAGACCGAGACGGATGACCCGCTGCCCAATGTGGAGGTGGTAGTGACGGTAGAAGGCGAGCAGAGTGGACGTAACCTCACGACTAACGCACAAGGACGTTGTACGACCAACGTACAGAAGGGACTGGAATATACGGTCAGCTGTGCTAACGTGCCTAATTATCTGCCAGTGACCGACATTGTACGCCGCGCCTCATTGCCTACGCGCTACATCACCGTGACATACGTAGAAGATGATACCTTGACACGTGAGACGGTGAAGATAACCGTCGGCTATTCCGACCAGACACTCCCGAAGGCTACCTGGGTAAGAATCAGCTATGGTGGCGAGAACTACCAGCTGTCACTCAACGATGAGAATATTGCCGAGACTACCGTTCGACTGGGTACTGTCTATACGGTCAGCTTCGAGGATATTGACGGATATAAGACTCCATCCCCACAGACTTACACCGCCAGC
>JAEIGA010006954.1_pt1 | contig 17204 bp, 17 predicted proteins | sample 9270691 | NCBI WGS metagenome assembly JAEIGA01 (sample SAMN17057246, study PRJNA624740) | gut metagenome | biome: biome; isolation source: fecal sample | host: Bos grunniens | place: China: Xizang | collected 2019 | reverse complement strand
CCGTGGCTGACGAATTGACGAGCTGCGAACACGGAAGATACAAATTTCATACGATAGACAACGGAATCCAAACGGCATTCCAAAATACCGATTAAGTTTTCGGATGTATCGCCTTTACGACGAATAGCTTCGGCATAATATTTACGCAATTGTTTTTCAGATACGTTGCCGTACACACCTTTTAATTTTTGTTTAGCATGTAATTGAACACCGTAATCTGTCGGTTTTTTGCGGTTGGCACCGTGTTGACCCGGACCATAATTTCTTTTGTTAACAGGACTTTTAGCTTTGCCCCACAAGTTTACGCCTAAGCGACGATCAATTTTAAATTTAGAACTTAATCTTTTTGACATTTTTTTGCCTTTCGTTATTGATTTCAAACATGAAATCGGTTGTTGCCCCGATAGTCTTTTGTCAACGGATTTTCCGTACAAAGCGTGGTATTCGGCTCATTCCGCATACCCACATTCTCAGGGATTAGGACATTATTTATACATTAAAAAAAACCGTTTGTCAAGCAAAAACCCGACAACCGGTCAAAAATCAAAGATATATTCCCTCTTATTTCGGGAAAAACAATATCGTAAAATTATTCCAAACAAACAGTATGAATAAAATAATGAAATACAAAACACCCGTTTCAAAAACCAAAACCGTTCTTTATCCGACCGTAGACGGAGTTTTTGTTTCGATCGGTGTTTGGACAACGTTTTGTGCCGGAACGGCTTTAACTGTTTTCTTGGTTGTTTTAGCTGTTTTCTTTTGAGTTGCCATAATAAATACCCCCACAAAAAAATAAAATCAAAATAACAATACTTATGTTGCCATAAAACATTTTTTTTGTCAATGCCATTTATTTATTTTTTAAATTTTTCAAAATGTTTTTAATATCCTTGACCGCATCACACGCTGCATAACCGTTTAAAGGAGACATTTGATAACATAAATAATCTGTCATCCCTTCATTATAACGTACAATACCACATAACGGCGGTTCAAAATCCCCTAAAAAATCGCAAGCCTTCACCAATGTATAATAAGTACGTTCCCCTTCTTTGAGTGATTTGGCTCCACTGATAACAATTTGAACATTTTTTTGAAGTCCTGCTTCGGCAATTTTTTTTATCAGAGCATACGCATCAATTAATGCCGTTTCTTCATCATGACATACCACTAAAATCTTTTTACTGATTTTTGCAAACGCATACCATATATCAGACAGTCCTCCATTTAAATCCAAAAGAACGGTATCATAATGTGTCCCCAATAATAACAAGTCATCCGTCAATACTTGCAACATACTCTTGTCTAAAGAGCCAAGTGTCATTTCTGCCGAACGGCCTGTAATCACGTCAAACCCGCCCCGATCAAAATGTCGGATAATTTTATTCATTGGCAATTTACCGTTCAATACAGATCCAATATCCAAAGAAGATGTCAACCCTAACTGAACATCCAAATTGGCCAGTCCCAAATCTCCGTCAAACAATAAAACATTTTGCTCTTGTTCGGCAAAAAGTTCCGCCAACGAGACAGATATCCAACTTTTACCAACACTGCCCCGACCGGAAACAACGGCTATAAAATTACGCCCTTCGGATCGATGCCATATTTTATGCATTAAGGATGAGGAAATATCTGTCATACCGGCACCTGCATAGGTAATGCGGTTTGACAAAGCAACTCGGCCATCACCTGAGCGGATAATGGCTTTAGAGTATTCGTCGGCATAGGACCTTGACCGTAATAAGCTAACGATAAGTTCGCCGTATAAGCAGCATTTAAAATATTTCCATACACACCCGATACGTCCATGCGTGTCGCAATCAAGCGCGTACATCCCAATCTGGCAAATTGCGTTGCCGTTTCTCCACACTCCAACGAATCCAAACCGGCAGGCAGTGTCAAAATCGGTTCAATTCCTTCACAAGAACGATTGACTTCGGCTAAAAATGCCATATCGGTCGCACACCACGGATTCAATCCGACAGAATCAATTAATACTAAATCGGCGATTTTGCGATATTCTTGAATTGTCGGACCCAACTGGGAAACATTATCAAGAACAGCTAACGGCATTTTTAATACATCAGCTAATGACTTGAGGCCTAAAACGGCACCGGCTTTTTGATTATCCAATGAAACCAAAGATACTTTCAAATTTTGACGTTTTGCATTCAAAGCCCATTTCAACAAAGTGGTTGTCTTTCCGCTCCCGGGCATTCCGGTTAATAAAAAAGCCCGTTTTGTTTTCAACGTTTCAATCGGAGAAAAAGACAGAACCTGTCTCAATGAATCGCTCAACAGTGTCTGCATATCCGTTATTTTAGTCGGACATTTTGATATCAAGCGTGTACAGAGCAAATCCGGTACACGATGCATATTCAATAAAGAACGCATTTTTTCCATCGGTTTTGTCTGACCGTTTTGATCGAATAAAATTTTTTCTACACTTTTATCTTTTTCAAATTCACCGGTTGCAACAACTAACTGTACCCCACCGGAAGGTAATTTTAATGAAGATACAATAACTGCTTCATCCCCCAATGTCTGACGTACTTCGGACATTGCCTCCGGAACAGTGCGCGCAGATATGGTTTTCAGTTTCACTCAAATGCCTCTTTCTAAGCCACCAACGATGTCAGAACAACTCCAAATTGTTCTCCCGTCAATGTTAATTCTCCATGGGCGACCAAATGATTATTGACATATACATCCACCGGATCGCCGGCCTGTTTATCTAACGTCAATACATCCCCTTTTTTCATCGTCATTAAATCACCCAACATCACCGTTGTCTTTCCCAATCCTACAGATACCTGAACAGGAACATCACGCAAATTATCCGCCGATGTTGATTGACTTTGAACCGGTTGACTGTCCGGCGTAAAATGATCACTGACATTTTTTAATGCACGTCGGGTAATTTGTTGCAGCTGAGCCTTTTGTTTTGAATTCATTTTGTCCTCACTTTGCTTTTGCAATCACTATCTTTTTTTGTTCAACCAATTCCTGAGCCGTTCGTACCAATGTATGTTGAGCCGTATCAATATCTTTAATTTTAACCGAAGATAATTTATTGGTTTCTTTTAAAATTCCGCCCCATACCGCCGGCGACATATTACGAGAAAACGCCTCTTTCATTTTATCGGATGCCCCCTTTAAAGCATAGACCACAACCTGACGATTGGTTTTTTCCAACAAGGTCCGAATTGCCGCATCCTCCCAACCGGCAATATCTTCAAACATAATAACATCTGCAGATAACTGACCGGCCAATTCCGGAGACCGTTCAAACAACGTATTCAAAATATCCGTTTTACGATCCATTAAACTGATAATACCGGCAGCCTTTTCCTTCCCGCCTTTAGGGTCGGAAGCATATAATGTTGCCAATCCGGCCTCCAATCCTTTTTCCACTCCGGCCAATGTTTGAGCATCCACATTTTTTAAAGCCGTTAAACGCATCAAGATATCCATGGTTAAACTTTCCGGGAAACAGTTCAAAACGGCACTGGCCTTTTCATTCGACAAGTGATATAACACAACGGCAATTGTTTGCGGATATTCCGTTGACAAGGTCTGAGCCAATCTCGTCGTATCCGTATGTTCTAATTTTTCCCAAATATTTTTACCTTTAACCGGGGATTTAATATTTTGCAATACCTCTTGTTTGTCCGTTTCCGGCAAAACCGTTTCCATTAATTCGTGGACATAATCGGCACTGGCACACAAATCTCCGGCTTTATTGAAATCCATCAAAAATGAATCAAAAATATCTTGAACTGTTTGACCAGACACCATGCCAAGTTCCGCCATCGTACGAGAAATTTCCACAACCTCTTCACTTTTTAATTTTAAGAAAATCGGCTTAATGTAACTTTCCCCCAATGCCAACAATAAAACAGCTACCTTCTGAATACCGTTCAATCCATCCGTTTCGCCACCATACAACCACTGCCTTAAGGTCGATAGGACCTCTTGTTGCTTATAACGAAACAAATTTTGTATCACCCCTTTTTTACCCGATACTCCCATTGTATCAACTTGTTCTGAAGAAGATGAGGATGAGGTATAGGCCGCCGTATTAACCGGTGTCGGTTGCATTAACAGATAAATCATCGGTAAAATAAAACGCACCAAAATGACCAAACATAAGACAAAAAAGAAAGCCAACAATACCGATTGAACAACTAACGTTTTATCAAAACCGAATATTTGATTCTTTTGTGTTTTAATGAACGGCAAATTAATTACCTCTAAGGTATCCCCTCGTTCCGGTGAAAAATCGGCCACGGCAGCGACCAAAGAACGGTAAGAGGCCATTTCAATAACCGATCGGGGCTGATACAACATGTCTCCGGAGCCGGTCTGCGTCATATAACCATCGACCAACACCGTAATAGCCAATTTACGAATCTGGTGCTTATTTTGGGTTTCATGATGCACCTCGGATGAGTAATCGTAAACGGCTTTTTCTTCGGTCAATACATTATTTCCGAAACTGTCGAATTGTTTCAAATGTTCTTTCACAACGGCAGAATGTGGCAACAATCTGCTTTTTTGAATGGTTTCTTCACCTTGTATCACATCTGCCGTCACGGATACCATCACCGTATCCGGACCGGATATCTTTTCTAAGGTTTGTTTGATTTTTTGACTTAACTGCTCTCCAAAACCTGCCGAGGATGTCTTTTCATAAGCAGTCAATTCACTATTAGGTTCTGTATTTAAAACGGATAACTTCATGATTTTTGGTATAAAAAAGCCCAGCACTCCCAATATCAGAGCACTTAAAATCAAAACACTTAAGAGTTTAAGAAACTCAGCAGATTTTGACACACGCTTTCCTTTACTCATCCGTTAAACATAAAACCCAGATGACATTTTGCCAAAAAAATATTAAAAAATTCGTTAATAAAAAATGTTATTTTTCATTTTATCCTATAAAAAATAAGTTTTAACGGAGCGCCTCTTTTCCTCTTCACTCTCAGAACAAGTCTTTTTTACTTTGCAAAAATGTTTTTTTTTGATAATATACAACCGATATAATCCAACAGAAAGACTTTGATATGACAGATATAGAAACAGATGATTTTTTGGAAGAAACCGCAAGCGCTCCGTTGATTTCCTCTCCGGCAACGGTTACGGATAAAGGCGTTCGATTAGATAAATTTTTAACATCTCAATTTTCAGATTTTTCACGAAATAAAATTATTCGATTAATTAATGAAGAAGCCGTATATCTTCAAAACAATCCGCTTCCGATAACGGCTCCGGATTATAAAGTCAAAGAGGGGGACATTTTTACGTTGACACCGCCCCAAGCCATTCCGGCCCAGCCTCAGCCGGAAAATATCGCTTTGGATATTTTATATGAAGATGACGATTTATTGGTTGTCAACAAACCGGCAGGATTAGTCGTTCACCCTGGGGCCGGCAATCCAACCGGCCCATTGGTTAACGCTTTGTTAGCGCACTGCCAGGGGTCTTTATCGGGCATAGGCGGCGTCAAACGACCGGGAATTGTTCACCGTATTGACAAAGACACCAGCGGTATTTTGGTCGTGGCCAAGAATGATTTTACACACGTCCGCTTATCCGAACAATTTTCACGCCATTCCATAGAACGTGTTTATGACGCCTTTGTATGGGGATATGTACGCAATACAAGCGGTGTTATTTCCGGAAATATCGGTCGCAGCCCAACCAATAGGCAAAAGATGGCAATCGTAAAAACGGGCGGAAAGTCCGCCACAACACATTATGAACGTATCAGTGTATTTGCCGGTGGATTGGCCAGTCATGTCAAATGTATTTTAGAAACCGGTCGCACCCATCAAATTCGGGTACATATGGCATCACTGGGACATTCACTTATCGGTGATCAACTATACGGGATTCCGAACAAAAATGCACCGGAAGACATCAAATATTTTCCCCGACAGGCTTTGCATGCCGGATTTTTAGGTTTCGTTCACCCCAGAACTTTGGAAAATATGACTTTTGAAGTACCTCTTCCGGAAGATATGGATACATTATTAAACTCTTTGGAAAGCCTATAATTTACAAGAAAATGCTTGATTTTTATAAAATAAAAACGTATAATGCCCATAATTATTTTAACAATAGGAACATATTATGCAAATTAAAAAACATCTTGAAAATGGTCGAACAATGGTTGAAATGTTGGCGGTACTGATGGTTATCGGTGCAATTGGTATCGGAATGTACGCCGGTATTTCCGAAGGATTAGTCGTTTATCGAGCCAGCATACTGAAAACTCAGCTGCCTCAAATGGCCAAAGCTGTTTCGGATATGCAGTCTTTTGGGATTTTGACAGATGCAACCAACATTGATTATCCCGAACTTTTTTCAGATATTTTAGGCAACAATGCCTGTTCCGCGGATGGCTGTAATACCTCCGCCGGTTTCATGTCTATCAGAACCGCCGACAACGGAAACGGAGTTGTATTTGTTTTTGATGAAATGTCGGAAAAAATGTGCTATGAAATTTCCAGCACGGCTCGTGGTGATGAAGGTACCGGCATTAAGGGAGTCGTGTTAGCCAACTCTTGCAATACAGACAGCATTCAAACAGTCGAATTTCTCATCGATACTCAATCGACCGCCAAAAGATTAGAGTGCGGAAATTGTCCGGGGGATACGATTTGTCTGGCAAATAATCATAATGATGAGCCAGTCTATAGATGTGCTTGTTTAAACACAAATGCAATCCAAGGGACAGACGGAACATGTACTTTTGAGAACTAGGTTACTTCCGAACCGAATCAAACGACAACTACGACAACAGAGGCCTTGCACACAAGCAATCCGGATACACCGAAAACAGAGGCTCCGGACAATGGCAACATGGCAACAGACAATCATAATGCAGCAACAGAAATGCTGAGTGTTGTGACAGAGACGAACCAAACATATAACACACATGCAACGGCTGAAACGGGAACAGAATATTATACCGGAACAGAAACGGGAACAGATAATACTGTCACACTCTGTACAACAACAGTTCCTGAATCACGTCCGACAATAACGGGATATACAGCACTAGAAACCACAACACGAGATTGTCGATGAACGGGATGGATCGATAGTGGCGAACCAACACTGGAGAATGACGGTGATTTTGAATCCCTTACAAATGTATGCCGCAGCGGATATGCTCCTGCCAGTATCTCATGCCGGGCAGCCGTTTATCCTAAAGTCCCCCTTGATGAGCTTGAACAAAATGTCACATGTGATTTGACACATGGATTGGTTTGTTATAATTCAGAACAAAGTGGGGGGTAGAGCTGACGTTCCCGGATGTTTAAACTATGAGATTAATGTATATTGTTGTGCAATCGATTAATCGGTTTCACGAGATAAACAAGGAAATACCATCCTGTCGCTCAAAAAAAACACTTCCGAAAGAAGTGTTTTTTTTATCCTTAAACTTTACACCAAACTGAGTGGATACATTTCTTCAACGGTATAATATTTGCCCTCACCGTTTTCACGGGCATGGCTGACAAACAACGAGACATTATCCACCAAAAATTGTTCGGTTTTAAACAAATTATTGGCCGTGATATAATCAAACACATCATTCATCGTTGTGCCTTGTAATTTTGCGAGTGTAATGTGAGGCGTAAATTTATAAGATGTCTTATCTCCGCCACCGGCTTTCTTAACAATATTATCAATTTTATCGTAAAGTTCTTGTAAAATTTTATCGTTATCCAATCCAACCCATAAATGGTGAGGAATTCCTCCGACATCAAAATATCCCAAACCTTTTGCCGTCAAATAAAAGGCCGGGAAACGCAAATACCGAAGTTCTCGGATAATTTCATCAGCCGTTTGTTCGTCAACATTCCCGATAAATCTGAGTGTAATGTGCATTCTGTCCGTTTCTCGCCATTTTGCACCTACCAGTCCACCTCTCAAAGAATACAGACTTTCTTTTATATTTTCGGGCAAATCAATACCGACAAATAGTCTAATCATTAAAAATTCTCCTTTTCAAATGTCAAAATTTAGTATATAATAAGCCTTACAGAAAGGAAAGAAAAAAATGGCAATATTACCTGTTTTAGAAATACCCAATCAAATTTTACTGCAAAAAGCCGAACCTGTTTCAGAGGTAACGGAAGAAATCAAACAATTGTTATCCGACATGTTGGAAACCATGTATGCCACTCACGGAGTCGGTCTGGCCGGTAACCAAGTCGGCGTGTTAAAACGAGTCGTTGTGCTTGATTGTGCCGATAAAGATGCCGAACCGGATCCCATTAAAATGGTTAATCCGAAAATTATTTGGAAATCCGAAGAAATGATTTGTCATAATGAAGGATGTTTATCCATTCCTCGTCAATATGCCGATGTTACCCGTCATGCCGAAGTAGAAGTGGAATACACCGATGAAAACGGACAAATCAAACGTCGTCGGACGGGTGGTTTGTTGGCAATCGGCATTCAACACGAACTAGACCATTTAGAGGGGATTTTATTTATTGATTATGTATCCCCAATGAAACGTAAAATGATGCTAAAGCGTTTGGAAAAAAATCGAAAACGGGCAGCCGAAGCCGCTGCATTGGAGGCAAAGTAATGAAAGTTGTCTTTATGGGAACACCGGATTTTTGTGTGCCGGTATTGGAAAATTTAGTGGAACATCATGATGTGGTTTGTGTTTACACACAACCGCCTCGACCAGCCGGAAAAGGATACCAGTTGCGCCCAACTCCTATTCACGTAAAGGCCGAAGAATTGGGCATTCCCGTTCGTCATCCGGTCACACTCAGAAATGTGGACGAGCAAGTGGAATTTTTTGCTCTGAATGCTGATGTCGCCGTTGTATGTGCATACGGATTAATTTTACCTCAAGCGGTTTTAGATGCGCCAAAATACGGATGCATTAATATACACGGATCCTTATTACCTCGTTGGCGAGGGGCTGCTCCCTTGCAACGAGCCATTCAATCCGGCGATGATAAAACGGGTATTACCATTATGCAAATGGATGCCGGCTTAGATACGGGCGATATGCTGATGAAAGGAGAAATCCCTTTAACAGATTGCATCACAACGCCGGTATTACATGACGCTTTGTCTTTGATGGGGGCCGATTTAATCATCAAAACGTTGGAACAATTAGATACCATTCCCCATATACCGCAACCCAGCGAAGGGGCAACGTATGCCGAAAAATTACAAAAATCAGAGGCATTAATTGATTGGTCATTGCCAGCCGAACAAATTGATCGCAATATTCGCGCGTTTAAGCCATTCCCCGGGACTTATTTCATTTACAAAGACGAACGTATTAAGGTGTTAGAGGCGTGTGTTGCATCCTCAGATTCAAAAGAGGAAACCGCCGGAATCGTTATCAGCGAATCACCTTTAATGGTGGCTTGCGGACAAGGGGTATTGAAATTAAATCGCTTGCAACGTGAGGGGAAAAAGCCGGTATCTGCCGAAGATTTCCAAAAGGGATACACCATTACCGTAGGGGAAAATCTTGCGTTATAAATTGACAGTGGAATATGACGGAACCGGTTTTTACGGGTGGCAACGTCAAGAACAACACATATCCGTTCAACAGGTTTTGGAAGATGCTCTATTCGTGTGCACAAAGGAACGACCGGTTTTGTTTGCTGCCGGCAGAACGGATACGGGCGTACATGCTATCGGACAAGTCGTGCATTTTGATTTGGAAACAGAATGTAATCCGTTCATCTTGCAAGGCTCGCTTAATGCTCTTGTTCGTCCGCATAAAGTATGTGTTAAATCGGCCGAAATCACATCAGATGATTTTCATGCCCGTTTTGATGCCAAAAAACGCCGGTATATTTATAAAATCCAAAACACGCGTTATCCACCGATTTTAAATGAAAACAGAGTCTGTCATTTTGCCAAACCGCTTGATGAAACAGCCATGCAAACGGCCGCAGATTTGCTTATCGGCAAACACGATTTTTCAACCTTTAGAGCTTCAGAATGCCAAGCCAAATCCCCTATCAAAACGATGGATGCCATTACCGTTAAACGAATCGGTGATATGATTGAAATTGAACTGATTGCTCGGTCATTTTTACACCATCAAGTGCGCAATATTGCCGGCTCTCTCATGTGGGTTGGCTGTGGTAAATGGACGGTCGCCGATTTTAAAGACGCCTTTGACGCCTGCGACCGCCGCCGAGGAGGCCCCACCGCTGTCCCATACGGTCTGTATTTTATGGAAGTGGGGTATTAAGATATTCTTAGTTTGATTAAAAAAGTCTACCTACAAAATGCAACAAAAAAAATCTAGCACAAAAGAGGCAATAAAAAGGTATTGCCTTTTACCCTAAAAAACTCTATATTAACGCCTATGGATATATTTATGTGGCCATGGGCTGTTTTTTTATTTTTGATACCGTTTTTGACCCGTTTCATCATACCGGCCAAACGAATCAGTACGAATGTTATTCCGGTTGCTTTGCGAGTCCCTTTTTTCGGACGCTTATCTTCTTTTTTAACCGCCGGACGCTTACCGTCATCTCATAAAATCGCCGTTTTATTATGTTTATCTTGGGGATTTTTTGTCTTGGCTTGTATGCGTCCCGTTCAATTTGATAAAGCGTTACCATTGCCCAGAGAAGCCCGCAATATTATGTTAACGGTTGATGTGTCAGGGTCTATGGCGGAACAAGATTTTGATTTAAACGGACGCCCCGTCACTCGATTGGCTATGGTAAAAAAAGTCGTAGATGATTTTATCCAAAAACGAACAGATGACAATATCGGATTAGTTATCTTTGGAACAGAAGCTTATCTGTATACGCCTTTATCATTTGACAAAAAAACGCTGCGTTCTTTATTTGATGAGGTCGGCATCGGAATTGCCGGTGAAAAAACGGCTATTGGAGATGCAATTGCAAAATCCGTAGAGGGCGTAGCCGGTGCGCCGAAAGACAGCCGAATTATTATTTTATTATCGGATGGATATACGAACGCCGGTGTGGTCAATTTGGATCAAGCCGTTACTTTGGCACAAAAACAAAATGTCAAAATCTATACCGTCGGAATTGGCTCTAATCAAACACAGGTTAATACTTTCTTTGGATCGTTTGCCGTTAACCCCTCCTTAGATTTGGATGAAGCTGCGTTACAAGAAATTGCCCACAGAACGGGCGGACGCTATTTTCGGGCCAAAACAACCGCAGAATTACAAGATATTTATGCCGCCATTGATTCTTTGGAAAAAAGCCAAGATGAAGAACTGACCGTTCGTCCCAGAACTGAGTGGTTTTATGTTCCTTTGCTGATTTCTATGATTTTATTATTGGCCGGTGCTTTATTGAAACGGAGGCAATTATGACATTCATAAGACCTTGGTTTTTACTCATGGCGGCTATCTTATTGGTCTTTTTGATTTTCAAAAAACACCTGTCATCACAAAATCCTCTGGAACGATTTGTAGATAAAAGATTATTACCGTTTTTGACCGTTCATTTTAATATTGATTTATATCGATTAAAAATGCATTGGTTTATTTTTTTCTGGCTGATCTGCACACTGGCCGGAGCCGGTCCCGCCTTTGAAAAAATATCCGTTCCGGCAAGCACTCAAGCACCGGCTACCGTTATTGTGATGGATATGTCTCAAGCAATGTCCGGTGACAATCTGACAAAAGCAAAGTTAAAACTATATGACTTGTTGAATACTTTAAAGGGTGGGCAGGTCGGACTTGTTTTGTATGATGAAAAAGGATATACAGCCGCTCCACTCACTCAAGATACAGACGTTATTCAAAATATGATTTCTTCTTTATCACCCGCTGTCATGCCAAGGCCGTTAAATCGACCCGCAACAGGTTTTAAACAAGCGGCTGAATTATTAAAAAATGCACAGATAAACAAAGGACAAATTGTTTTTATAACTGCCGGTGGTTTTGATGAAGCTGGTTTAGAGCAAATCGCCCGTTCCTTACCTCATCAAATTATAACATTGGCCATCGAAACAGATAATATCGGTTATCCGGTGCCGATTGCCGGTGGTGATTTTATGCGTCATGCCGACGGAACAGTCGTATTGGTCAAACCGAATGCAGACATTCTGTCAAAAATCGGAACTTACGTTCCAATGACGGTATCCGATTCCGATATTCAAAAAATTGCCACTTTAACGCCGGCTCCTCAAGCTAATGAGACTTCGGATATCGCAACATCCGCCAGTATGTGGAAAGATTTAGGGCCATACTTATTGCTTATCAGTTCCGCCTTTTTTATCTGGGTTTTCCGCAAAGGTGTGTTTTTCATCTTATGTATCACTCTTCCGTTTGGAGCCAACGCCGGTTTATTTGAACGAACCGATCAAGAAATTTATCGAAAAACAATGGCCGGAGTTACTGCCTATCAACAAGGGAATTATGAAGCGGCTCGGCAGGTTTTTGAAAACGGAAAAACGGCCAATGATTTTTATAATGCCGGCAATGCAAAAGCCCATTTGAATGACATTCAAGGCGCCATTAAATCTTACGATAACGCTCTGAAATTAAATCCGAATCATGCCGAGGCGGCTTGGAACAAAACTTATTTGGAAAAACAACTGCCTCCGAAGCAACAATCTCAAAATAATCATCAAAATCAACAATCCGATTCGTCTAACCAACAGTCAAGCGAAAATCAATCAGAGACATCATCAGACAATCAAGAAAATACCTTGCCTGATCAAGGACAAAATTCTGCTGCCGACACACAAAAAGAGGCGCAAAATTCAAATCAAAATCAAGCCCCCGCAGAGCAATCAACCGACGATACACCGCCCCCCCCAAAAAATTCTGCTCAATCCGCTGAACCACAACAGCCTGAGGCCCAAGCGATTCCGGAGGAAACAGACCCGACTGACGCCTTGAAAAACACACAAGAACCGCCTCGTCCGTCAGAAGAACCAGCCGAAAATAATGCTCAAGAGGAAAGTCAAATCAAAAACTTTGATCAAGACTCAAAACAATTATTAAATAAAATTAAGCAAAATCCCTCACAATTATTAAGATATCGTTTATTGCAACAATATATGAGGAAATCACAATGAAACTATTTTTAGGGATACTCATTTTTTTCAGTACCATTCCGGTATGGGCTGCCTCTGTATCATTTTCAAAAACACATGTTGCCATTGGGCAAAGTGTAGAACTGATTTTTTCATCAGATACGCCTATCACACAAGCTCCCGATTTATCAGTTTTAAAAAACGATTTTACAATCAGCGGGCAAAGTTCCGGGCAAAGCACGACCATTATCAATGGAACAGTTAGTACGATGCATCAATTAACATACAATCTTTTTCCTAAACGAGAAGGTACATTTAACATTGATACACTGACAATGAGCGGGGAAAAATTAAATCCGATACAGTTAATCGTTAAAAAAAATGCAACAGCCGATATGGGACCGACTTTAACCATGCAAGCCCGTGTTTCCGAAGGACCATACTACCCTGGACAAGCTATTTTATATACACTCAGAATGGGAGATGTTTCCCGCATTTTAGATGGCGCTTTTGAAACGCCGAGCGCACCTGATGCAACCATTAAACAATTTGGACAAGACGATATCCGAACTGTTATACAGCAAGGTCGGCCTATCAAGATGTTGGAACGCAAGTATCTGATTATTCCGGAACAGTCAGGTCAAATGAAGCTGACTCCAGCCTCTTTTATCGGTATGCGCTCTATCCCTCAAAATCGTCAAGCTTCTATCGGTGATTTATTTGAACGCGGCATCTTATTCAATGGATTAATGGGCGGTGGGTCTCAAGAACAAGTTTTTGCCTCCGCAGAACCGATAACTCTTAACATTTTTCCAAAACCAAGCAATTGGACTGGGTGGTGGTTAGCTTCACCGCAAGTGACTTTAACGTATACAGATAACATACCAACCGATTTAAAATCAGGTTCAACAATAGAAAGAACAATTACTCTATCTGCTAAAGGAGTTCCTGCCGAAGCATTGCCGGTCCCCGTACAACCCAATAACGCAGATTTAAAAGTCTATCCGTCTGATGAAGTACGCGATACATTCATCGATGGAGATACCATTGAAGGACGTTTAAGCGTATCCGTTGTACTTATGCCGACAAACGGGGGGCACATTACAATTCCGGCCATTACGATTCCTTGGTTCAATACCCGAACCGGACAACAAGAAACAGCAAAAATCGAGGCAATAACCCTCACCGTTAACGGACCGCGTCTGACACATACGACACCCCAAGCGACAAAACCGCAAACCGTAATTCAACAAGCTCCCAAAACACCTACTCCGACAAACAGACCTCTGACAAATTCCGTTATGACAGCACCACAAATGTGGCTGTGGTTAATAATCGGAATAATCAGTGGCGGATTAATTGTCGGTCTGGCCGCCTTTATTCTGGGAAAAATAAAAACACATAAACGCAAAAAGCCTTTACCGGATTTATACCCCTTTTAATTTTGGGGGTATCTCCGGCGTTATTTACGATTTTTTAATAAAAAGTAAAAAAAGTGCTTGACTTTTACGAAAAAAAAGAGTAAAAGAACACATTAGTTTTATTATAAGGTAAAGAAAGGATACAAACAATGGCTAAAAAATGCAGCATTTCCGGTAAAGGCGTACAAACAGGAAATAATGTCAGCAAGTCCAACCGCAAAACACGTCGTCGTTTTATGCCGAACTTGCAAGAAGTGGCTGTTTACAGCGAAATTTTGGGCGCTCCGGTAACACTCCGTTTAAGTTCTAACGGTCTCAGAACAATTGAAAAAAATGGTGGTATTGATACATACTTACTCACAAAACCGGTATCCAGATTAACAGACGATGCCAAAGTATTGCGTAAACGCATTGAAAGTGCAAAAGCCGCAAAAGGTTTGTAATATCTTTTCATAAAAAACGCCAATCCCTCCTCCTTAGGCGTTTTTTTATGCGTAAAAGCGTTCCAACAACGGAACGCTTTTTTTGTCGTAAATATCCCCACTCAAAGGCGGGGATATATAAAGAAATAAAAGCCCTTTATTCTTGTGTAATAACCGGCAAAATTGGACGATCATCCAATAAAGCTTTTAATCGTTTCACACCATCATTTAACGAAACGGATTCTTGGTCACCCGTTACCATATTTTTAAATGACACTGTCTGCTGAGCTTCTTCATCTTCACCCACAATAACGACATACGGCACACCGATTTTATTCGCATATACCATTTTATTTTTAAACTTTACATCGGCAAAATACACTTCGGTTTTGATACCTGCTTCGCGCAATGCCTTAGCGACTGCCAACGGATAAGACACACTGCTTCCCATCGGCAAAACCAAAACTTCCGTCGGCGTTTGACCAGCTGTACGGATTAAACCGGCCCCGCTTAATAAATCAAATAGCCGAGTCAAACCAATACTCATTCCGATTCCGGGTAATTTTTTGTCTGTGTAATTTTCCGCCAAATTATCATAGCGACCACCGGCACAAATTGTTCCCCAAGTCGGATAATCATCTACCGTTGTCTCATATACGGTTCCGGTGTAATAATCCAACCCTCGTGTAATTTTTAAATCTATTTTATAGTGACTTTGCGGAACCCCTAAAGCAGTTAACGCTTCAGATACGGTTTTCAGCTCATCACATCCAGCACGGAAAGCTTCATTATCAATCCCTAACTGTGATAATTGTGCCATAACGGATTCGGCATCACCACCGATTTCGACAAAGGATAAAATACGAGTCGCATTATCTTGAGATACGCCTAAATCCAACAGCCCCAGACGCACATTTTCGGACCCGATTTTATCAAGTTTATCAACAAGTCGCAAAATATCAGCCGACTGTTCTTCTAATCCCAAAGATTGATAAAAACCACGTAATAATTTACGATTATTCATCCGAATATGGAATCGTTTTAAACCCAATTTAGTCAAAACACTGTACATAATAGACGGAATTTCCGCATCATATACAACAGATAATTTTTCATTACCGATGATATCGATATCGGCCTGATAAAATTCACGAAAACGCCCTTTTTGTGGTCTTTCCCCCCGATAAACCTTACCAATACAGTACCGGCGAAAAGGAAAAGCCAACTCATTTTGATTTTTGGCTGCAAATCTGGAAAACGGAACGGTCAAATCAAATCGCATACACATATCGGTATCACCCTTTGTAAAACGATAAATTTGTTTTTCCGTTTCACCACCGGCTTTAGCTAACAGCACATCGCTCAATTCCAAAACAGGCGGGTCCAGTGGCACAAAACCATACGATTCATAAGTTTCTTGAACAATTTGTTTCATTTTTTCAAATGCCAACTGGTCGGCGGGTAACAGTTCCATAAACCCTGACATAATTTTAGGTGTCACTTTTTTCTTCATCTTTTTCCCCTTAATCTATCGGCACTTACCACGCGTTTCGGCATGACGGCAAATGCCCGTTTCATCAAAAAATATCAATAAAGCGCATGAGTCGGATTGATATGACCATAACGTTTTATTTTGTTCATTTCGGCTGAGTGTCGGCGTTCCAAAACGGCTGTGAATGGCAGAACGCGGTTGCCCAATCAAAGAGGCAATCGTTTGGGGTTCGGCATGAGAAACACCTTCAAATGACGTCGGACGCATAGAACAGGCCGACATCATCAGACCGCATACCAATCCCACTACCCATTTTTTCATCTTATACCTCTAAAGCCACATAAGCGTGTGTTTGATATAATTCCACGTTTTCATGAGCATAATCGTAAGCCGTACGGCCAACAGAACAACGCAAAGTTTTATCTGCTCCTAAAGCCAACAACTCATCAATAATTTGTGGATTCGGGTTAGACTGAGCCGCCAACATCAAGGCTGTTTTACCTTCCTTATCCACCTTATTAATATCTGTACCGGCATTAACCAACATATTAACAATAGCCGGATTTGTATTATAAATCGCCGCAATCATCAAGGCATTCCGTCCAGCGCTGTTTATCGGCTGTACCTTTGCCCCTTCATAAATCAGCGTCTGTATAATTTGTTCATTAGTATTATATCTTGCGGCCACCATGAGAGGAGTTACCCCTCCTTCATCCGTCACATTCATATCGGATTGAGACAAAACATGTTCCAACATTTGAACATCTTTAGCATATCTCACAACCCCCATCAACGGCGTTGTACCGAAAATATTCCGCTCGTTCATAT
>JAEIGA010006953.1_pt1 | contig 17205 bp, 16 predicted proteins | sample 9270691 | NCBI WGS metagenome assembly JAEIGA01 (sample SAMN17057246, study PRJNA624740) | gut metagenome | biome: biome; isolation source: fecal sample | host: Bos grunniens | place: China: Xizang | collected 2019 | reverse complement strand
CGCAAAATAAGCGGAACAGATTTGGAAAAGCACACAAAGGCTGACCAACACCCAGAGTTCAACATCAAAGTTATGATGAACCCACACCCAGTTCTTATCGCAACGCTTTTTTCAAGAATTAAAGAAGCATCTGAAAAGGGCAAGAAAATCACTTTAATTTTAGGCAACCCAGAACCAGATACTTACATTCGATTAGCACAACTTATCAACTACTTTAAGGGTGATTGTAAAAACGTTCATCTTTTCGCAATGGACGAATGGGCTGACCAAGATGGCAACATTGCACCTGAAACATACCAAGCAGGTTTCGCACACTCAATGCTCAAATATTTGGTTTACCAAATTGATGAAAAATTGCGTATGCCATTATCAAACGTTCACTATCCAACCAACAAGAATATCTGCAGTTATTCAGATATGATTACTGACTGTGGCGAAGGCGGTGCAGACATCTGCTCATCATCACCAGGTTGGACAGGACACATGGCGTTTATCGACCCAGTTGCTGACTTCTTCCCAGAAGGTTTTGACCCAGCAAAAGAACCAACAAAAGAACAAATCGATGCATGGCTTAACATGAAAGCTAGAATCGTTGACTTACACCCATTAACAGTTGCTCAAAACTCATTACACGGTGTATTTGGTCAATCTGGTTATATTGCAGACGTTCCACCAAAGGCTGCAACAATCGGTCCTATCGACGTTAAGAACGCAAGAGAAAGAATTGAAGTTCACGCACTTTTAACAAACGGCACATTCTCTTCATGGCAAAGAATGACGTCACGTTTAGTTCTTCACGGACCAGTGACCCCACTTATTCCATCATCAATGCTTCAATTAATGAAGACACAAGTTCTTGTTTCTGATGAACTTGCTGCTCCATTTGATTGTTGGGAAAAGGTTGGTTATTAATCTAACCAATAAACTAAAAAATAAAATCCCCTTATATAAGGGGATTTATTTTTTTTCGTTCAAAAAATCGCAATTCTTTTGATAATTATTTGAAATTTGCTTGCAATATTTACTATAATTGTTTAAAATAAAAATAATGGCAAAAGTATATGATTTTAAGGACAAGTTTGATATAACGGTGACCTGTGCGTCGGGTGTTGAAAAGGTGGTTAAAAGCGAACTAAAACGCTTGGGCTATGAAGATGCACCCGCAATAAACGGTGCATTGACTTTTAAGGGCGATATGCTGTCTGTTGCAAGGTGCAATATGTTTTTGCGTTCTGCTGACAGGGTGTATATAAAGGTTGCCGAGTTTAACGCAATAACTTTTGATGAACTTTTTGACGGGGTTAAAGAAACAAGGTGGGAAGATTTTATCCCGTCTAACGCCAAAATTATGGTCAACGGCAAATGTGTTAAAAGCACGCTTTTTGCAATATCTTCTTGCCAAAGCATAATCAAAAAAGCCATAGTGGATAGGCTATCTTCGGTTTATAAACAAAGGCTTGTTGAAAACGGCTCTGATTACTCGATTGAATTTTCAATCTTTAAGGATACGGTTAGTTTATATCTTAATACAAGTGGAGCGGGCTTACATAAAAGGGGATACCGCGATTTAGTGGGTATCGCACCAATAAAAGAAACGCTTGCATCAGCACTAATTTTGTTAAGTGACTTTTATTATAAAAATCCGTTTTTAGACCCGTTTTGTGGCTCTGGAACGATAGCGATAGAAAGTGCAAGGATTGCAATGAACATAGCAAGCGGAATAAATCGCAGGTTTGCTTTTAACGAGTGGGAAAACTTTGATAAAAAATATTTTGACCTTGCTTTTACCGAGGCAAAGGACAAGGAAAACCGCTCTGTTAAACTAGAAATGTTCGCATCGGACATTGACCCAAAAGCAGTTAAACTTGCCCAGCGTCACGCCCAAAAGGCAGGGGTGTTGGATAAGATTAACTTTTCGGTGTGCGACGTTAAAAACGTGCAAAACCACTTGTCAAACGGCACGATAATAACTAACCCACCTTATGGCGAAAGAGTTTACGATAGAGAAGAGGCAAGTATTTGCAATAAAGAATTAGGCAATCTTTATAGGCGATTAGACAACTGGTCGGCATTTATAATCACAAGTGCCAAAAACTTTGAAAAAGAGTTTAAGAAAAAGGCTGATAGGGATAGAAAGTTATATAACTCAAATAAAGAGTGCAGATATTATTACTATTATAAAAACAAAGGCGGTATAAAAAATGATTGACGGAAAACTTTTAGTTGAAAAATTGTTGAAATATGCAAAAGCGTTTTTGCACTTAAATGAAAGGGACGAAATCTATATGCGTAATATTTTGTTGCGTGAGTTTAAGCAAGTTGAGCCTTATGAAGGACAAGAAGACTTGTCTTTTATCGAAAAACTTGACGTTCCAGACCTTTTAGTAAACGAAGTGGAAGAGTATGCCATTGAAAACGGCTTAACCACCGATTTAGAAAGAAATTTATATTCAACCTATATTTTCGGTCTTTTATCGCCACTTCCATCAAAGGTGAACGAAACCTTTAATGCAATAAAAGAAAAGAACGGCATTGAAAAGGCGTGCGAATATTTTTACGACCTTTCAATCAAGAACAATTACGTTCAAAAAACGGCAATTTCAAGGAATATGCTTTGGGTTTATCAAGACGGGGATAGATATTTAGAAATCACCATAAATTTAAGCAAGCCTGAAAAAGACAATAAAGAAATTGCAAAACTTTTAACAGTTAAGCCAACCCAAAAAGCCAAATATCCAGCCTGCTTTTTATGTAAGGAAAACGAAGGTTTCCAAGGCAGTTTAACTCACCCTGCAAGAGAAAACATAAGGACAATTTCCTTAAAAATGGGCGGGGAAGACTGGTTTGTTCAATATTCGCCATATGCATATTATAACGAGCATATGATTGCTATTTCAAACGACCATCACCCAATGCACATTGCAAGCGACACGGTTGAAAAGGTTTTGGACTTTGTGGACTTTTTCCCTAACTATATGATAGGTTCAAACGCAGCACTCCCTATTATTGGTGGCTCAATTTTAAACCACGAACACTTCCAAGGTGGCGAACATTTAATGCCTATGCATAAAGCCCCAATCAAAAAGGCTATGCAAAACGCAAAATATCCACAAGTTAAAGTTGGCATAGTTGACTGGTATAACAGCGTTATAAGATTGCAAAGCAAGGATAGAGATGCTATTAAAAACTTTGCGATAGACGTTATCAACGCTTGGGAAAAATATTCTGATGAAAGCGTTGATATTTACGCAAAAACGGGCGATACTCGCCACAACTCGCTTTCACCTGTTTGCAGAAAGCAAGGCGATGAGTACGTTATCGATATGATATTTAGGAACAATAGAACAAGCGATGAGTACCCTGACGGTATTTTCCACGCTCACCCTGAATATCACAATATTAAGAAAGAAGGTATCGGCTTAATTGAAGCGATGGGCTTATTTATTCTTCCAGGAAGACTTAAAAAGCAACTTTCAATGATTGCTGATATTTTATGCAAGAACGAAAAATACGATTATGAAGAGTTGTCAAAACCAGATAACTATTTAAATGTTCATAAAGATATGATAAAAGCACTTATTGAACAAGGCTATGAAAAAGACTTTGCAAGTGCAGAGCAAAAAGTGGTTGATTACGTTAATAACGTTTGCAAAAACATTTTGGATAACACTGCAGTGTTTAAGAACGACCAAAAAGGTCAACAAGCATTTGTTAAGTTTTTAGGGGCTTGCGGGATTGAATAGTCTATAATCAAAATAAGGAGTTTTTGTTATGAAAATCTTAAATTACGACAACACCGAATATGATATAATAGTTGTTGCAGGCCAATCAAACGCTTTTGGGAACGGTTTAGGTGGCACGGATAACCCTTGGAAAGAGCGTGAAGACGTGTTGATGCTTAAAAACGATTTTGTGACATGCCATAAACGCCCTACCGAAGATACAGTGTATATTGATATAAACGCCCAAGAAGACGGATATATCGAAGTTGCAAAAGAGCGTTATGACCAAAGATTAGACCAAACAATAGGCAACTTTTCATTGACTTTTGCTAAAATGTATGCAGATAAATACCTTAAAGACGGCAGAAAAGCGTTGATAGTGTTTACCCCTGTTGGTGGCACGGGCTTTGTTGGAAAGCATTGGGGGCAAGAAGATAAACTATATTTGCGTATGAGAGATATGGTGGACAGTGCCCTTAAACTTAACAAAAACAACAAAATCGTGGCGTATTTGTGGCACCAAGGCGAACACGATGGCTATGAAAACAGGAATTTGTCTTATGAAGGTTCACGTGATTTTTACGATGAAAAGTTTACGGAATTCTTTAATTCAATAAGGGAAATTTACGGGCAAAACGTTCCGTTTATTTGCGGTGGCTTTACTAACGACACGATTGAAGAGTATAGAATAACGACCGAGGCAGTTATTGACGTTTTGAAAAAGAAAATGGAAGAAAACAAGTTGACTAAATATATCGACACTTCCGATTTAAAGAGCAACAAGGCTTTGGGGTACAAAGACCCATACCATTTCTGCAAAAGGTCGCTTGAAGTTTTAGGCGAAAGATACTTTAATGCTTTTGACCAAATGATAAAAGAAAAACAATAAAAAGGTGGTATAAAAATGAACGTATTAGTGACAGGTGGTGCTGGTTATATCGGCTCACACACAACCGTTGAACTCTTAAACGCAGGGCACTCTGTTGTTTGTATTGATAACTTTATGAACAGCAAGTATGAAGCCGTTGCAAGAGTTGAAAAAATTACAGGTAAAAAGGTTAAGTTTTACGAAGGGGATATAAGAGATAGAAAAATCCTTGATAAAATCTTTACCGAAAACAAAATTGATTCTGTTATCAATTTCGCAGGCTTAAAAGCCGTTGGCGAATCGGTTGCAAAACCATTAGAATATTATGAAAACAATATCGAAGGTCTTTTAGTTTTAGCGTTTGCTATGCGTGACCACGGTGTTAAGAACTTGGTATTCTCATCTTCAGCAACAGTATATGGTAAGCCAAAGAGCGTGCCTATCAAAGAAGATTTCCCACTTTCAACTTCTAACCCATACGGTAGCACTAAATTATTTATTGAATATATGTTGAAAGACTTATATGCATCAGACAATTCGTTCAACATTGCAATTTTAAGATATTTCAACCCTGTTGGTGCACACGAATCGGGTATGATTGGTGAAGACCCTAAAGGCATTCCAAACAACCTTTGCCCATATATTACCCAAGTTGCAGTTGGCAAGAGAGAATATCTTGGCGTGTTCGGAAACGACTATAACACTCACGACGGCACGGGTGTTAGAGACTTTATCCACGTTGTTGACCTTGCAAGAGGCCACGTTTTAGCCGTTAATAAACTTGCAGAAAACCCAGGCCTTGTTATCGTGAATTTAGGCACGGGCACAGGATACAGCGTTTTAGATATGGTTAAGGCGTTTGAAAAGGTTTGTGGAAAGCCAATCCCTTATAAAATTATGCCAAGAAGACCAGGCGATATTGACGAGTGTTATGCAGACCCAACCAAAGCGTATGAAGTTTTGGGCTTTAAGGCTGAAAAAACACTTGACGATATGTGCCGTGACGCAATGAATTGGCAAACCAAAAATCCAAACGGATATGGTGATTAGTCGATAACTTGTTAAACATATAAAACATTTTGAAATTATGAGTGTTCAAAAATCAAAAGCAAACAAAAACGCAGTTTTGCTTATAATTTTATGTGCCTTGGCGTATTTTGTTGCGTATATTGGCAGGCTTTCGTATAGTGCAAACATATCAATGGTGTGTAAATACTATACGATAAACGACCTTCCAATCGGCAATGCAAAAGCAGGGCTTGTGGGAACGTGTTTATTTGCAACTTACGGGGTAGGCCAAGTCATAAATGGTTTGCTTTGCAAAAAATATAACACAAGATTTTCTATTTTTATTGGCTTATGTGGTTCGGCGTTAATGAACTTGTTTGTTGCGTTGACCCCAAAAAACAGTTTTTATTTAATTTGTGTTTTTTGGCTAATAAACGGCTTTATGCAATCAATTCTATGGTCGTCTATTATAAAAACATTAAACCACGCCTTGCCAAAAAGATTGTTAAAAGTTGCAGTTTTGGTTATGAGTTTTCCCGTCACGCTAGGCACTTTTTCAACCTATGCGATAAGTTCGCTATTTTCGGCGTTAGGAATTACTTTTAGGGCAGTGTTTATTGTCGCATCAGTTTTGCTGGTTGTTGTCGCTCTTGCTTGGGTGTTCTTTTTAGAAAATATAAAAGAAAAATGCTTAAAGCAAAACCAACAAGAACAAATGGCTGAAGAAAGTTTAAGCGAACAAGCCTTGCAAAACAAACAAGACCAAAACACGTTAAACGTAAAGTCCTTTGTATATTTATTTTGCTTACTTGCAGTTTTTGCGATTGCAAACAACTTTATCAAGGACGGCATAACCACTTGGATGCCAAGAATATTGGAACAAAAATATTCGCTTGGTCAATCACTTTCAACATTTTTGACCTTATTTTTACCTTTGGTGTCCGTGTTCGGTGCAACTATTGCTATCTTAATTTTCAATCGCTTAAAGGGTATAGTCTTAACTTGTGGAACGCTTTATGGCGTCAGTGCCATTCTAATTATGGCAGTTGTTTTCTTGGTTGACTTGCCACTATGGATAATAACGCTTATTTGCTTTATGCTTGTTTCAATGTGTATGTCGGGCGTGAACAACGTTTTAACAGCACTTTTCCCAATAAGTTCGCCAAAAAATATCAATGCGGGGCTTGTTGCGGGGCTAATAGACGGGTTTTGTTATTTAGGAAGTGCAATAACAACCTATGCACTTGGAAGCGTTAGCGAAAGTTTGGGTTGGAACGCAGTTTTCTATATTCTATTAAGCGTTTGCTCGTTAATGTTTGTTCTTTGCATAATTTACACCATTAGAGAAAAGACAAAAATTAAAAAATAAACAAAATTAAAAACGCTAAAAACGGCAATTTTGCAAAAAAATGCATTTTTGCCGTTTTTTTATTTATCAAAATATTGCAAAATCTTAAAAATTGTTATAAAATAGACTTGTGAAAAATGTGTTTTTTATTAAAAAAGGAGAAAATTATGAAATTTGGGTATGTTAAAACTGCACTATGCACGCCAAAGATTAAGGTTGCCGACGTTGAATTTAACACAAACGCAATTATAACGTCGATAGAAAAGGCACAAATTGCAGGTGCAGAACTTATCGTTTTCCCACAACTATCTTTAACTGCAAGCACTTGCTTTAATTTGTTTAATAGTGGGGTGCTATTAGATGGCGTAATAAACGGTTTAGCACAAATTTGCAAAAAAAGTGAAAAGGTTGATGCATTAATTTTTGTGGGTGCACCTATTAAACACAATAATAGAATATATAACACTGCCGTTGCGATTTGTGGTGGCAAAATTTTGGGCGTTGTTCCGCAAGCCTATTCGTTTGAAGGCTATTCTTTTGCAAAATGCCCAAGTGAAAACAGCGAAATCTCAATTTTAGGATATTCTGTTCCGTTCGGTAATAAAATAATATTTAAAAAAGCCGATAATTCACTTTTTAGCGTGGCTTGTGAAGTTGGCGAGGAAATGTTAAGTCCGTTTAGTCCAAGCACTTCGCACGCTGTTGCAGGGGCGTTAATAACGGTCAATTTAAGTGCTTTTTGCGAAACTGTTGGGGCAGAAGAATTCAGGCTTGAAACGGTTAAGGCACTTTCAGAAAAACTCGTTTGTGGTTATACCCTTTGTAATGCTGGTTATGGCGAATCGACCACCGATTGCGTTTATGGTGGACAAAAAATAATTGCTGAAAAAGGCGTTATTATAAAGGATGATAAAATCTTTAACCAAGATATGATAATGTCTGAAATTGACGTGGATTTCTTGTCTAACGAAAGGCTAAACTTATTTAAGGACTTGCCAATCGCTAACGGTTATCAAACGGTAGAGTTTAATTTTGATGAAAAAGAGCAAGATATAACAAGATGCTATGAAAAAACGCCTTTTGCACCAAAGAGTGCAGATTTAGAAAAGCGTGCAGAAAAAATCCTTCTTTTGCAAGCACAAGGCTTAAAAAAGAGATTAGAGCATACAAAATCAAGCAGTGCGGTTATCGGTTTATCAGGCGGTTTAGACTCAACGCTTGCAATTTTGGTTGCCGTTAAGGCGATTAAAGAATTAAAACGCCCACTAAAAGATATAATAGCAATAACAATGCCTTGTTTTGGCACAACTTCAAGGACTTATCAAAACACCATAAAACTTGCAAAAGCACTTGGCGTGACTTTGAAAAAAATTGACATATCAAAGGCGACCGAAAGGCACTTAAAAGACATTAAGCACCAAGACGGCGTGTTTGACACTACGTTTGAAAACGCACAGGCAAGAGAACGCACCCAAGTGTTAATGGACGTTGCAAATATGAATAACGGCTTGGTTGTTGGCACGGGCGACTTATCTGAACTAGCACTCGGTTGGGCAACTTATAACGGCGACCATATGTCAATGTATGCAGTAAACTGTTCAGTGCCAAAAACTTTGGTTCGCCATATCGTTGAAAATTGTGCAAAAAATAGCAGGGGCAAACTTAAAGCAGTGCTAACCGATATTTTAGACACGCCTGTAAGCCCAGAACTTTTACCAGCCGAAAACGACAATATCGCCCAAAAGACCGAAGATATCGTTGGGCCATATATTTTACACGACTTCTTTTTATATAATATGTTAAGAAAGGGTTTTGAACCTAAAAAGTTATATTATATTGCTTGCAAAACCTTTAAGGGCGATTTTAGCGAACAAACTATATTAAAATGGCTAAAAATCTTTACAAGACGCTTTTTTAACCAACAATTCAAGCGTTCTTGCTTGCCAGACGGGGTAAAAGTCGGCACGGTTGCACTTTCACCTCGTGGTGAATTTAAGATGCCATCTGACGCAAATTGTGACTTGTGGCTTAAACAGTTAGAACAAATATAAACATTATATATACAAATATATATCAAAATATTGCAAAATTGAATTGCCAAAAAATATTTAAAAAAATAAAAAAACTTTTAAAAAACTCTTGACAAACCCTTTATGGTTGATTATAATAATAGTAATCATTACTATTAAGGAGTTAATTGATGCGTAATTCAAAGCAAAGGGAACTTGTTAGGGAGATAATAAAAGGAAGGTGTGACCATCCTACTGCCGAAATGATTTACTTTTCAGCAAGAGAGAAAAACCCTACCATAAGCCTTGGAACAGTGTATCGCAATCTTAAACTGCTTGCCGAAGAGAAAGAGATAATGACGCTTGAAACAGAGGACAAGAGATTGCATTACGATGGTGATATGTCAAGGCACAGTCACTTTATATGTTCAAAGTGTGGTAAGATTATCGACCTGTTTAAGCCAGCACCGGTGCCAGATGAGTTAGGTGAACTTGGGATAACGGTTAGTGGAGAAAAATGCGTTTATTACGGTTCTTGTTTAGAATGTGAATAATATTAAAAAAATTTATTTGAAATAAAAGGAGAAAAAAATTATGAAAAAATTTGTTTGCACAATCTGTGGATACGTACACGAAGGGGAAACCCCACCAGTAAAATGCCCAACTTGTAATGCACCAGCAACCAAGTTCAACGAACAAAAAGAAGGTATGGCTTGGGCTGCAGAACACGTTGTAGGCGTTGCAAAGGGCGTTGACCAAGAAATTATCGAAGGCCTTAGAATGAACTTCCAAGGCGAATGCACCGAAGTTGGAATGTATTTAGCAATGGCAAGAGTTGCACATAGAGAAGGCTACCCAGAAATTGGACTTTATTGGGAAAAGGCTGCTTATGAAGAAGCAGAACACGCTGCTAAATTTGCAGAACTTTTAGGTGAAGTTGTCACCGATTCTACAAAGAAGAACTTGGAAATGAGAGTAGAAGCAGAAAACGGTGCAACTGCTGGTAAGTTTGAACTTGCAAAAAGAGCAAAAGAACTTAACCTTGACGCTATCCACGACACAGTGCACGAAATGGCAAGAGACGAAGCACGCCACGGGAAAGCATTCGAAGGCTTGTTAAAGAGATACTTTAAATAAGGTAGGAAAATGTATGAAATACGTTTGTCAAATATGTGGATATAAGTATGACGAGCAAGTTGAAGGTGTTGCTTTTAGTGAATTGCCAGAAGATTTTGCTTGCCCATTATGTGGCGTAGGTAAGGACCATTTTGAGCCAGAAGAATAGGAGTTGAAAATGGAATATAAAGAAAACAAAATTATATGTAATTGCAAACAAGTTAGTTTGTTTGACATTGAAGATGCACTAAAGAATAACCAAAGATTTGAAGACGTTGAAAAAGAATTCAGCGAAGTGCAAAAGATAACGGGTTGTTCAACCGGTTGTGGTGGTTGTCACGACAAGATTATCAAAATTATTTCTGATTTTTTACATAACGGGTTAAATTAATAAAAACTTTTAAAAAGCCAGCGGGTAAAATTACCTGCTGGTTTTTTATTTATCATAATTTTTAAAAATAGTTCATATACAAAAGTAAAGGCAGGAATTTTGAGCCGACAAAGATATTTCAATTTATACAACAATTTACAAAAACTGACAAGGGGAAAAGTTTATAATGTATTTTACCGTATTAAAAAAGAAAACCGTGTTCACGGCTATTGCGTTTACGCTTGCACTAATAATATGCTCGGTTATCTTTAGTTCTACCGATGCTCACCAAGTTTTTTTCGGGTATGCGGTTAGAGAACTTCCTATATACAGGGTGGAAACGGACGAGAAAAAGATATCAATTTCTTTTGACTGTGCTTGGGGAACGGACTATACCGATAAACTTTTAGAGATTATGGAAAAGGAAGATGTTAAATGCACCTTTTTCACGGTTGAATTTTGGGCAAAGAAAAACCCAGATTACATAAAGAAAATAAGCGATTTAGGGCATGAACTTGGCACTCACTCGGCAACCCACCCATATATGAGCAAACTTGACAAACAAACCATTATAAAAGAGTTATCGTCATCTACAAAAATCATTGAAGATATAACAGGAAAAAAGGTTGAACTTTTCCGTGCCCCTTACGGCGATTATAACGATAACTTGATAAGAACGGCAAGAGAACTTAATTTATTTACAATTCAGTGGGACGTGGACAGTTTGGATTGGAAAAACCTTTCGGCAAACGAGATTGCAAAGCGTGTGATAGGCAAGGTCGATAACGGCTCTATCGTGCTATTCCATAATCAAGGCTTGCACACGGCAGAGGCTTTACCTATAATAATCAGCGAGTTAAAAAGCCGTGGCTATCAGTTTGTTCCTATTGGCAAATTAATATATAAAAGCAATTATAAAATGCGTGCCGATGGAACGCAAATTCAATACTTATAGAAATTCTTTGGAGGAAATATATATGAACTATTTAGCAGAAAAAAACAATAAAGTTTTCGTCAGTGGCGAAATTGTCACAAACGCAGAATTTTCACACGAAGTTTATGGCGAAGGCTTTTACGAAATGAACGTGCTTGTAAAACGCTTGTCGGGTCAGGGCGATATTTTGCCCATAACCATATCCGAAAGACTTATAAGCGACAAGGACTTAAAAGTTGGCGTCACGATAAACGCTCTTGGTCAATTCAGAAGTTATAACAAGTTAGTTGACGGAAAAAGCAAACTTATGCTAACAGTTTTTGTAAGGGAACTTTTAGATGACAGCCCAATGCGAAACCCAAACAGCATTGTCTTAACGGGTTATATTTGTAAGCCACCAATTTACAGGACAACGCCTTTTAATAGGGAAATAGCAGACGTTTTAATAGCGGTCAACAGGTCTTATAATAAGTCCGATTATATCCCTTGTATAGCGTGGGGAAGAAACGCAAGGTTTGCAAAAAATCTTGCCGTTGGCGAAAAGATTGCCGTAAGTGGCAGAATTCAAAGTAGGGAATATCAAAAGAAAATAACTGATGACGACGTTAGGACTTTGACCGCTTATGAAGTTTCTATAAGCAAACTTGCCGCCTATGAAAATGCCGAAAGTTTTGACGTTGATGAAGAGTTTAACACTTTAGGGCTTATGCACGGTAGCGAACAAAACGTTTATGTTGATTAAGATATAATATAAAAAGGAACAATAAAAAAATCCTCTTTTTCAAGAGGATTTTTTGTTTTATTTTTTTGGTTTAATCAAAGTTTATGCTCTTTTCTTTTTAAGTATAAAATAAAGTGAAGAGGTAAACACACAAGTAAGCACTGCCAAAATAATCAATATATTTCTTATTGCAACAGAAGGCTCGTTGATAATTTTGCTTGTGTAAATATAGCCGATTTTATATTCGCCGTTATCTAAATAACCAATTTTGCAAACGTTGTCGCCCTTTTCAATAATCTTAACCAAAGTATTTTGGTTTAGCGAATAAATAACTTCTTGCATATCGCTATCGCTATAAACCCAAGTCTTATTAACCCTTTCAGTTGTAAATTCATCAAAAGTAAAATCTTCTGTTAAAACGTCTATGGTAAAGTCGCAAGGGATATAGGCGAACTTAGAAATACCATTATCAGTAAACTCAGCATAGTAATAATCGCAACCCAAGAAACTAACCTTAAATTGTGGCTTAATTTCAGTCGTTTTGTTTAAGGTGATTTTTTCAATGCCATCGTTTAATGCAAAAGTATCGTTTGCAGTGATTATAGGTAGGTAATATGCATTAACGTTTGTTGTAATAAATGCAGTTTGGTTAACGGCTAAATCTTTTTGCTTATCAACCTTTTCAACTAAGTTTTTATCAACTAAAACAAAACTATCTTGATTTGCAAGTGCATAAAAGCGTTGTTCGTTTAAGCATTCAATCGCGCATATTAACACGTATTCATCCGTATAAGAAGACAAATATTTATAAACAAACTTATCGTTAGTTATAAATGCTTGACTTGACTCAACAACGAAAGCGTTTTCGCCAGCCTTAACCGTGTAAAACTCTAAGTTTTCATTTGCACTAATTTGGTTTTGTGGATTAGTTAAATTAAAGTTTTCACTAACTTTTAAGTCGTTAATAGAAAGGTTTTCAAAGCCGATTGAACTTAAAATCATTTCACTGTTATTAGTTAGGTAATAAACGTTATCGTCCACAAAGTCAAAGCCAAATGACTTAATTTCTGTTTCCGAATAATCAATTATGGTGTTGTTTTCAACACGCTTAATTTTGCCACTATCTAAAACGTATAATCTACCTAAAAGGTCGGATTGTAATTTAGAAACGTTGTTAAACGAAGTGCTTATTGTGGTAAGTTCTGTGTAATTATCTGCTTTGTTTAATTTAGCAACCGTTGTTTTATTTGCTAAATAAACGTTGCCGTAAGTATCCACGTTAAAACTTGTAAATTCGTTTGCTGAGACGTTAGAGTCAATCTTAACGAAGTCAAGACTTTCTGCACTTGCGCTTGCTTTATAAATGTGTTGTGGCGCATTACCATTATCGCATAATAAGTAGTAATATCCACTTTGATAACAAACGTCGCGAATAACAGAGTCCACTGCCAAAGAAAGTCTATTAGATAAATAATAATTCTGTTTAGTAAAGTCTAAAAGCGCAACAAATTTTTCTGGTGTGGCAGGATTATAAAGTAGCAAAGCGTTTTGTTCGCCAAGTGCAAAAGAAGAAGGGGAAATTTGGTCAAGAATTAAATCTTCAATCAAATAGTTTTTGTAATTTTCCCTTGAATATCTATTAACAATATTGTTATTAGTATAAACAGTCAATTTATAATTGTCCAAAACTGCAACGTTTTTATTTGTTTTTTCAATTTCGGTTGCGTTTTGTGAAACTCTATTAAAAGCAGTTTTATTTTTTGCAATTGCAAAACCCGTAAAGGTAAGCGTTTGATTTTCAATCTTATATTCTTGAATAGTGTTTTGGTCGGTTATAAGAAGATTTTCACCCTTAAAAGAAATTGCAACGGGGGTGGTTAAAACACCAAGGTCAAAATCAGCGTCAATATCACTAATGCTCAATTTGATAGGGTCGCTACCTGCTGTTGAAAGCATAAAAATATCGTTTCCAGCAATATAATAAATAAAATTATCGTTCGCAATCATTTTGCTTGGGAACACGCCTTTACATAAAGAAAGGTATTTTTTAGTTAAAGTATCGTAAATTGCAATACCATTGCTATCAACAAAGAAAATTTGGTTGTTTTGGTTTATTGCAACAGGGGTAGAGTCCTTAACTGTAAAGGTATCAAAAAATGCAAAGCCGTTTTCAGTTTGGCTATAAACTAAACAAACCGTGCTATAAGTTGCAACCAAATAATTGTCGTTAATATCAAAAAAGTTTCCACCAATATTGTTTGAACCATCGGTTAAAGGTGTTTTTGCCGTTTGTGGACTGTCCGTTAATTGAGTTAAATCAACTTTATAAATACTACCTGAATTAGAAACGAGCAAGTCTTTATCGTTTAACTTTTTAACTTGTTTAATCGCTTGAAAATCAGTCAAAGGTGATAACCAAGTGCCGTTATAATGAATAAAAAGTTTTTGAGTTTCATCTGCAATCGCGCAAACCGTTTGGTCATAGTAAACGTCAATAGGCGAAATTAACTCAGTGTACTCTAATTCTGTTTGAGGCAAAAAGTTGTTAGATATAATTTGGTCGGCTTTTGCAACACTAAAAGCCTTTGCAAACAAAAAGGTGCAAAGTGCGAGCAACACTGACAAAATCGTAATCAATATAGTTCTAGTTTTTCTTAAAATTTGTACTTTCATACTAACCATTTTAACACATAATTCATAATTTGTCATTATATTTAATAATTTTATTAAAAAATTATTTATCCGCTTTTTTTAGCCAAAATCCCCCGTTTTTTCGCCCTAAAATTACAAATTTTTCAAATATGACAAAAGTTGACATAATACGATAATATTATATAAGAAAAACACGAACAAATGTTCGGATTTTAAGACATATAACATTGACTTTGGAAAAATCAGGTAATAAAATAAAGTGGCATCGATGCAAAAGTTAAAGTATGAAGGAGACACATATGAAATTAATTTACACCAAGACCGTGCTTTATGCATACGCAAACATTGAAACGGTAAAAGAACAGATTGATGACTTTGTTGAACGCAAGGCGTTATCGTCAATCATTGATTATTCACCTTGCATAGAGCAGTGCGAAAAAATACTTAATTTTACGGCTCAAAAAATTGCACTTATAGAACTTAAACAAATGACCGAAAGGGCGTTAAACAAGTTGACAGCGTTTGAATTGGACTGTTTAGATTATAAGTATTTTAGGCAAAAACCAAAAGAATATTTTGTGGGCTTTGATTATGAAAGCAGAAGTTATTTTAGAAGACAAGTGGTAATCGCAAACAGACTTTCACTTTTATTTGATAGAGTGGGGCTAACTGATGAATGGTTTGAGAAAAACTGTTTAACCACAAGTTTTTTTGTTGAGTTGTTAAAAAGAGTGGAAATTTACGAAACACAGTCAAAAAAGAACAAAAGCAAAAAAGAAAAGCAAACGCAAAAAAATAAAACGATTAGTTTATCTGCTTAATAGTTTTCGTAATCGTTTTCTTCGTAATACAAAAAATTTTGTTTTTTACTTTTGTTGTTAAGTGCGATAAAAAGTGCAAAAAGGCCTGCGAAAACCAAGCAGGCTATTATTATAAACTTGACAGAAAAAAAGTCTTTTTCGCTTGCTTTTTTCTCGCTTTTTTGCACGTTGTCGTTTGGTAAAAAAGTCAATTCATTTGGGTGGTTGCTAACAGTGAAAGGGTAAATATCCGTCTCTTTAACGTACCCTAAACGGTTGTTATAAGAAACGTAAAAAACCTTGCCTTGTTCGCCCGAAAATTCGCCGTAATAGGTCAGTTCTCTTTGGGCAAAAACGTATTGTGATGGCGTTAAAAGGTCGGCATCTAAATATAAAAGCGTTGTGTTAAGCGTCTTGATTTTTAGGTTTAAGTAAGGGTATAAAACCTGTTGCCCGTCAAAAAAGAGCATATCGGTTGGAACAAATCCGTCAATGGCAATTTGCCCGCCATCGCCGTGTATTTCCACGTGCGAAAATTCGCCAACTTGCTCTAATTCCTTAACGTAATAGGTGTAAGGCAAATAAAATAACGGGGTTTTATCAAGCACGCTTGAAAAAAACGGTGTGTCTTGTGTTATAACACGCTTATAATCTTGCCCAACTTGTGCTATTGCCGTTTGGGTTAAACAAAAACTCTGCATTATATATATGATGTATACAATAAAAAAACTTAATCTTCGCATAATTCACCTTTATCGATAGTGAAGTTGATTATACTATAAGAAAAAGCAACCTAATAGAGAAAAAATATCGTAATTCATATAATATTGTCAAATTGGTTTTTCTTTTATCGTTAAAAATGGTTATGTTTGCGTATAATATTATAGATTTTATGATTAAAAACTTATGCTTAAAAATTGTTTATAAAGTTTTAATAATGGTTTCGCTGTCACTTTTTTTGTGCGTGGGGATAGCAACTTTGTCAAACTTATATCTAAAACAAGTGGTTTACCCATTGTCTTATAAAGAACAAGTCTTTAAGTATGCCGATAAATATAATTTAGAGCGGTCGCTTGTTTTTGCAGTTATTAAAACCGAAAGCAATTTTGATAAAAATGCGGTAAGCAGTGCAGGGGCGGTGGGGCTTATGCAAATAACTAATTCAACGGCAAAGTATATCGCAACCAATTTGGGCGAAAAAGAATATCAATTAACAAACCCAGAAATAAATATAAAGTTTGGTTGCTATTATCTAAAATATTTGCATTTAAAATTTGAAAATATGGAAACAGCACTTGTCGCTTATAATGCAGGCGAGGGAAACGTCCTAAAATGGCTATACGATAAAAATTTTAGTACCGATGGAAAAAGCCTAAAACATATACCTTTTAATGAAAGCAGAGAATATATTAAAAAAATCAAGCGAAACACAAAAAAATATAATAAATTATATAATAAAATTCTTGACAAATAAATTTTTTTTGAGTAATATATAAAGGCTAACTTGCGAGGGTGGCGGAATTGGCAGACGCGTACGTTTGAGGGGCGTATGGTTATCCGTGTGGGTTCAAGTCCCATCCTTCGCACCAAAAACTCTTTTTACACTTTTGTGTAGAAAGAGTTTTTTTGTTATTATCGAAAGTTTTTTATGGGACTT
>JAEIGA010006952.1_pt1 | contig 17207 bp, 12 predicted proteins | sample 9270691 | NCBI WGS metagenome assembly JAEIGA01 (sample SAMN17057246, study PRJNA624740) | gut metagenome | biome: biome; isolation source: fecal sample | host: Bos grunniens | place: China: Xizang | collected 2019 | reverse complement strand
TGATAACGAGGCGTTCGCCCGAAATTTCTTTAATGAGGTCCATAATTTGGACGCTGGTAACGGTGTCGAGTGCGCCTGTCGGTTCGTCCGCGAGCAAAATTTCGGGGTTATTGACAAGGGCGCGGGCGATTGCCACACGTTGCATTTGACCGCCCGAAAGCTGGTTGGGGCGTTTGTGGAGTTCCTTTTCCAAGCCGACGCGTTTTAATGCCTCTACCGCGCGTTGACGACGTTCGGTTTTATTAAGACCTGCAATCGTCAGCGCGATTTCCACGTTGCCAAGCACCGTTTGATGAGGAATGAGGTTGTAGGACTGGAATACGAACCCGATGCGGTGGTTACGATACACGTCCCAGTCTTGGTCTTTATACGCTTTGGTGGATTTGCCGTTGATAACAAGGTCGCCCGACGTGTAATGGTCGAGCCCGCCGATAATGTTGAGCATGGTCGTCTTCCCGCAACCGGACGCGCCTAAGATGGACACGAACTCGTTTTTGCGGAAACAAAGGTTGACGCCTTTGAGCGCCTGCACCGTTTGCCCTGCCGTATAATAATCTTTTTTTACGTCAATGAGTTGTAACATATACTTGCCTGAACCTTCCTTTTCGCGCCCTGCGCGGTTATCTATTCTCTCTTTGTTTATCCCCATGCCGTTTGTGCTGTTTAAGGGGAAAAAGCAAGCGAGATAAAGTATCTCGCTTGGCTTGGTTTTCTCTAGTTGTCTTTGCTATTTACTTTGTTATTATTTTTTTTCGAGGAGTTTTGCTTGTTCCTGTTCCACGGTTGCGAAAAATTCGTTGAAAAGCGAGCAAAGGGTGTCAAACTTTTCTACGCCGTACGTTTTTACCACTCTGCCTGCAAAGTTCGAACAGCGCTTAAATTCTTCTTGATATTTTTCGAGCCACTCTTCTTGCACGACTATGTACGCAATTTTTCTATCCACGTCGTCGTCAACACGCTTGATAACGCCTTTGCTTTCCAAACGATTGACAATTTGCGAAATTGCCGAACGGGTAATGCCAAGCAACGTCGCAAGCTGCGTAGAAATCAAGCGTCTTCCTTCTACTTCCGCGGCAAGAATTTCGCCGATCATGCGAATTTCGGTGTTGCTGAAATGATTATTTTGGTCGGAAAGCACAAAGCCTTCGCGTTGCTTCATCAAATCGAAAATTGCTTCCAAATACTTTGCGTTGCCAGTCAATTTTCTCGCGCTCTTAATGGGTTCTTTGTTTCTGCGGTTTGCCATTTTTTCTTACCTCATGCTTTCATTTTTATTTTATTATAGCATAGTTTTTATCCTTTGTCAACGTCTATACACAATTTTGTTAGCCAACTTTACAAAAAAAATGTATTTTTTTGCATTTTTTGGAAAATTGTTTTTTTAATTCTATCTATATTATATCACGCGAATGTGAAAAAAAGATAAAAATTAGATAAAAACTGCGTAATTTCTTTGCTTATTTTTCCGTGGGGACTTGTCAAATGCGAAAAAAAGTGTTACAATGGATAGGTAAATCTATTACGGAGTAACATTATGAAAAAGGAATTGATTTCTTTCTTGAAAAATTCGTTGACGACCTATCACGCTTGTCAAAACGAAAAGGATATTTTGTTGGAAAACGGTTTTTCCCCTCTTTTGGAGACGGAAGACTGGACGATTGAAGAGGGCGGTAAATATTTCGTTTCCCGCGCGGGCGCGTTGATTGCTTTTACCGTCGGTTCGTTGGACGGGTTTAGCTATAAAATTGCGGCGGCACATAACGATTCCCCTGCGCTCAAAATCAAAGAGCACCCCGTCGTTACAACGGAAAAATACGCAAAGCTGAACGTCGAAAGATACGGCGGCGGTATTTGGTACAGTTTTTTGGACAGACCTTTGAAAATCGCGGGGCAGGTGGTTAGAAAATCGGGCGGCGCATTGCGCGTGGAAACGGTGGAAGCCCCTTTCCTCGTGACCATTCCCTCGGTGGCTATTCATCAAAACCGCGAAGTCAACGACAAATTCGGCGTCAATGCACAGGTGGATTTACAGCCCCTTTGCGCGCTCGTTGGCGACGATTTTTCGGCGGATGCTCTCGTGCAAAAAATGGTTGGTGAAAATGCTATTTCTTACGATTTATACCTCGTGAACGCGGACATGCCCTATACCTTTGGCGCAAACGAGGAGTTTCTTGCCTCCCCTCGTATCGACGATTTGACTTGTTCGTACGCCATTTTGCAGGCATTGCTTACGCATGGGGACAGCGAGGGAATTTGCGTGGCGGCGTTTTTGAACCGCGAAGAAGTGGGCAGTCTTTCTGCGGACGGCGCGGATGGCGATTTCTTGGAAAATACCTTGCGCCGTATTGCGTACGCGCTCCGTTTTGACGACAATGAATATTACAAAGCGTTGGCGGCGTCTTTCTTACTTTCTGCGGATAACGCGCACGCGGCGCACCCCAACCATCCTGAAAAGTGCGACCCCACCAACCGTGTTCGTTTGGGCGGCGGTATCGTTATTAAATCGCAAGCGGGCGGCGCGTATATCACGGACGCGCTTTCCTCGGCGGTTGTGAAAACGGTGCTGGATAATGCAAGCGTAGCGTACCAAACGTTCGCTAACCGTTCGGATACCCCTGGCGGCAGTACCCTTGCGCCTTTGACTATGCGTCATCTTGGCGTTCCCGGCGCGGATATCGGTATCCCGCAGCTTGCAATGCACTCTTCCTGCGAATGTATCGCCCTTGCCGATTACGAGGCAATGGAAACGGGGGTAAAAGCTTATTTCTCCTCCACCTTGCGGTTTTGCGCGGACGGGATTTACGTGGAATAAGGGATTTTAGACAACAAAAAGACGGCTGAAAAGCCGTCTTTTTTTCGTGTTGTACGCAACCCTTGGTTGCTTTAGGTAGACTCAACCTCCTAGCGGCGTTGACCGCTATGCGGTGGATACGCAACCTTTGGTTGCTTTTTTGTGGGTTGTACAGCCTAGCGGCTGCGCTTGACAGCGAGTGTTTAAGGCTCTGCCTTAAAAATCCGCGAGGGAATAATTCCCTCGACTTTTATCCCGCTCGCTTGTTGGCGATTAGCCTTTGATGAAGGCGCGGAATGCGAGGTAGTTTTGATACAAGTCTGCTTTGGAAATGAGCTCGAAAGGCGAGTGCATGGAGATTACGGGAACACCGATATCAATGGTGTCGATATTCATGTTTGCGATATATTTCGCAACCGTACCGCCGCCACCGACGTCTACTCTGCCCATTTCGCCCGTTTGCCAAATCACGCCGTTATCCGCAAACAATTTACGAAGGTAGCCAACGAATTCCGCATTCGCGTCGTTCGAACCGCTCTTACCTCTTGCGCCCGTGAATTTGGTGATACCTGCGCCGTGGGAAAGATATGCGGAGTTGAGTTTTTCGCATACTTCGGGGAAGTTGGGGTCGTAGCCTGCGTTTACGTCCGCGGAAAGACACATGGAGTGCGCGCGGATTGCCGCTGCACTAACCCCGAAGGAAGCCGCGATTTCGTCGATAAGGTCGGTGAAGAGTTTGCATTGCATACCCGTCGTGCCTTCGCTGCCGATTTCTTCTTTATCCGCAAGGATAACCATAACGGTATTTTCGTCGGAAGTTTCGTCGAAAAGCGCGGTGTATGCGGGGTAGGAACATACTCTATCGTCGTGGCCGTACGCACCGATTAAAGCGCGGTCGAAGCCGATATCCTTCGCCTTGAAGGAAGGTACGAGAGAGAGTTCTGCGCAAAGGAAATCTTCTTCCTTGATGCCGTATTTTTCGTTGAGGATTTTGAGGATATTTTCCTTAACCGTCTTATCCTTATCGTTTTCAGCGGCTACGTAAGGAATGTTGCCAAACCAAATGTTGAGTTGTTCCCCTTCGATGCCTTCGCCGAGGGTTTTTGCGTTTTGTTTTGCCGCAAGGTGGGGCAACAAATCGCTGATGTAGAATACGGGATCGGTTTCGTCTTCACCGATTTTTACGTTCAAAACGCTGCCGTCTGCAAGCGCTACTGCGCCGTGCAATGCAAGAGGGATTGCCGCCCATTGATATTTACGGATACCGCCGTAGTAATGGGTTTTTGCAAACGCGATATTTTCGCTTTCGTAAAGAGGGACTTGTTTGAGGTCAAGTCTGGGGCTGTCGATATGGGATGCGATGATACGGATACCCGCTTTCGCTACGTCCGCCGTACCGATTTTCATAAGATACACGTTTTTACCGCGGTTGTCGTAATAAACTTTGTCGCCAGCCTTTAATTTCATGCCGAATTCGAAGGGCTTATACCCTTGCGCTTTCGCCGCCGCTACGACGTATGCGCACGCTTCGCGTTCGGTTTTGCCTTCGTCAAGGAAGGTTTTGTAGTCTTCTGCGTAGTCGAAAATTTCTTTCATGAGTTTTTCGTCCGCTACTTCATAGACGTTCGTTCTTTTGTAAGCAAGTTCGCTCATAATGATATATCTCCTTAATTTTTTTCGTGTATTGTTGTTTTTCGCCTTTCGGCGAATGACCGCTTATGCGGTAGGCGCGCAACCTGCGGTTGCTTAAAGTTTGGCTGCACAGCCTTGCGGCTGCGCTTGACAGCGGGTCGTCCGTGGGCTCTGCCCTTCTCGGACAATGTAATGTTATCATTGTCCTCAGTCACCGTTCGCGCCCTGCTTATGCGCTCACTCATCTCGCCCCTACAAGACATTGTCAATGTCTTGCTTAACGGGTAGCTCGTCCCGCAAGGGAATAGTTCCCTTGACCTTTTGCTGGACTGTTTTAATGTAAAAAGCCTTTGATAATCTGTTCTTCCGCTTCGCGTTCGGTTAAGCCCAAGGTCATCAGTTTGATAAGCTGTTCGCCTGCGATTTTACCGATTGCCGCTTCGTGGATAAGTTCCGCGTCCACGTCGTTCGCCGATAGACAAGGAGCCGCCGTGACTTGCGCTTTGTCCATGATAATCGCGTCGCATTCGGTGTGTCCGTAGCAGGGCGCGTTGCCGTTCATGGTCGATACGAAGTGCTGTTTGGAATTGTCCGCCGCCACCGAACGGGACATGATGTCCGCGCGACAGCCGACGCCGTTCATATCCACGACGAAATCGGTATCCGCTACCTGCTCGCCATGGGTATAAAGCTTTTCTTTGACGATAAATTCCGCACCCTCTTTCATTTCCGCTTTGGTGACGCGGTTGGTGGAATCCACACCCTTAATCTGCGTGGTTTCCATCTCTAAATACGAGTTTTCCGCAAGGTGTACCACTGTCGTGGGGTTCATTACGTTTTTGCCGTTGCCGTCCCCTGAACCGTAGTGTTTTTCCACGTATTTTACCCGTGCATTCTTACCTACGTAGAAAGTATGCACGCCGTCGTGTTGCGAAGTACCGTCGCCGCCGCTGTTGTGGATACCGCAGCCTGCAACAATGGTTACGTCCGCGTCGTCGCCGATATAGAAATCGTTATATACGACCTCTTGCAAACCCGATTTGCTGATGATAACGGGAATGTGCAAGCTCTCGTTTTTCGTGCCAGGCTTAATGAAAATATCAATCCCCGATTTACCGTCCGTCTTGGTGACGATATCGATATTCGCCGTCGTGTTTCTACCGTGCAACTCACTATTGCTACGGATATTATACGCCCCTTCGGGTACGCCGTGCAGGTCGGCTATTTGCATCAATAAATCTTTTTCGATTGCATCCATAGCGCTCCCTCCTTACAGCTTGTCCGCGAGCGCTTTACACGTTTCCGCGCCCAACAGCTTGGGTAAAATTTCCGCTTTTTCGCCCACGTTTTGGATTTGTCCGTCGGCGATTACCACGATTTTGTCTGCAATATTCAAAATACGCTCTTGATGGGAAATAATCAAAATACTCCCCTGCGTTTTTTGATACATATTTTCAAATACTTTAATCAGGTTACCAAAGCTCCAAAGGTCGATCCCTGCCTCCGGTTCGTCGAACACGGAAAGCTGGGTACCGCGCGCCAAAATCGTCGCAATTTCGATACGCTTTAATTCACCGCCCGAAAGGGATGCGTTTACTTCGCGGTCGATATAATCTCTCGCGCACATACCTACTTCGGAAAGATATGCGCAGGCGTCGGATACTTTAATATTTTTCCCCGCCGCGATATTGATGAGGTCGCGCACCGTCAAGCCCTTGAAACGAACGGGCTGTTGGAAGGCGTAGGAAATACCCTTGTTGGCGCGTTCGGTGATAGACAAATCGGTGATGTCCTCGCCGTTGAAATAAATTCTGCCCTCGGTAGGCTTGATAATGCCTGCAATGACCTTGGCAAGCGTCGATTTACCGCCGCCGTTCGGGCCTGTGAACGCCACGAAGCGTTCGTCCAACCGCAGGTTGATATTTTTTAAAATCAGCTTTTCGCCTTGCTCGTCTTGCACGCGATAGCTTACGTTGACAAGTTCTAACATAATTTCCTCATTTGGGATTTTTGGGATTTTTCTCTTTAAGTATTTTATACCGCAAAATGCCTTCTCTTAAACACGCGCGCGAAATTTTACCTGGGAAATCCCTTAAAAAATTTCCATCAGCGCCCGATGCGTGTGTAACCATTTGCGTTTTTCTTTCCAGTCGGGTACGTATTTTTCCACCTCTCGCCAAAACGAAGGCGAGTGGTTTTTATGTAGGGTATGCGAAAGCTCGTGTACTACCACGTAGTCCATCACCGCTTTGGGTACGAATAGCAGTCGATAGGTGTAACGGATTGCATTGTCGTGCGTGCAACAACCCCAACGGCTACGCGCGGACGTAATCGTCACTTTTTGATATCCCGTCCCCATTCTTACCGCCGTTTTTTCGGTGAGGTCGGTCAAGATGCGTTTGGCGTTGTCTTTTAGCCATTTTACCAACCGCTCTTTTGCGTTTTGTTTGGGTAAATATATCTTTTTTCCCGCTCCGTCAAAAGTAATTCTCCTTTCGTCTGTAAGACAAAGAAGATGCCTTTCACCAAAAATCATCAAGGGATAGCCGTCGAGGTTTTCACTCGGTAAATCGATACCTGCCCCGTTGATTTCGGATTTTTTGCGTAAAATCCAGGGCTCTTTTTCTTGGATAAAAGCAAAAATCCGCTCCTCCCCGTAGCGTTTTGGCGCGCGGACGATCAATCTCCCGAAGGAGTCGATAGAGATCGACAGCGTTTTACGGTTAGAACGGATAATTTCGTCGGGATAGATCATATTTTCGACTTAGTTTTCATACCCCATAGGGTTGCCATTTTGCCATTTCCATTGCGAAGCGCACATTTCCTCGATACCGAATTTCGCTTCCCATTTCAGCTCTGTCCTTGCCTTATCGGGCGCGGCATAGCAGGTGGCGATATCGCCGTCGCGGCGGGCGCAAATTTTGTAGGGAAGTTCCTTCCCGCAAGCTTTTTCAAACGCCTTAATCATTTCCAAAACGGAATACCCCCTGCCTGTGCCAAGGTTGTAGATATGTACGCCCTTGTCTTGGCATTGTTCGATTGCCGCAATATGACCAAGCGCCAAATCGACTACGTGAATGTAATCGCGGACGCCCGTTCCGTCGGGGGTATCGTAATCGTTGCCGAACACGTTGATACACGCGAGTTTGCCGCTGGCAACCTGCGCTACGTAGGGCATTAAGTTGTTAGGGATACCCTTAGGGTCTTCGCCGATACGGCCGCTTTCGTGCGCGCCAACGGGGTTAAAGTAGCGAAGAAGAATGATATTCCATTCCTTATCCGCCTTATACAAATCCTGCATGATATTTTCCATCATGAGTTTGGTGCTGCCGTAAGGGTTGGTCGTGGAAAGGCGACAGGTTTCGTCCAAGGGCAAACGTTCGGGATCGCCGTAAACGGTTGCAGACGAGGAGAAGATAATCTTCTTCACGTTGTGTTTTTCCATAACTTGCAACAACGATACCGTACCGCTGATGTTGTTTTCGTAATATTTAAGGGGCAAACGGCAACTTTCGCCGACCGCTTTGAACGCCGCGAAATGAATAACTGCGTCTATGCTATGCGCGGAGAAAATTTCGTCCATTTTTACGCTGTCGCGGATATCCGCTTCGTAAAAGGTGACTTCTTTGCCCGTGATTTCTTGCACGCGACGAAGACTCTCGTAGCTGGAATTACTGAAATTATCTACGACGATTACTTCATAACCTTTATTCAAAAGCTCTAACGTCGTGTGTGAACCGATATAGCCGCAGCCACCCGTAACCAAAATCGTTGCCATAGTATTACCTCTTTTATTTTTTTGAGAATATTATACGCCGTTTTCCAGAAAAAACAAGTGAAAAACTTTCTTTGGTTTTTCGTATTCTTTCACTCTTTGATTTCGTGAAAGAATTAGTCTTTGTCTTCCGCTTCCCAGCCCTCAATTTTACCAGAACGGATTTTTAATACTTTTTGCTTGGTCGCTTTCACGATTTTAATTTCCAAGCCTTTGAAGGTCAAAATTTTGCCGATAGGCGGAATTTCGCCGCATTCTTCCGTAACCCAACCGCCGACGGTGTTGGATTCGAATTCCTCGTCCTCTTTTTCCATGTCGTAAAGGGAGAAAAATTCTTCCAAGTCGCACTTGCCGTCCACCCAGTACTCCCCTTCCGCGATTTCGCCATATAACACTTCTTCTTCGTCGTGTTCGTCCCAAATTTCGCCGACGAGCTCTTCTAAGATATCTTCAAGCGTCACGATGCCCACCAAGCCGCCGTATTCGTCGGAAACCGCCGCCATGTGGATTTTTTGTTTTTGGAGTTGTTTCAAAAGAGTGGAAATACGCGTGTATTCGCTGGTGAAAACGATATCTTGCACGAAATGCCCGATTTCCTTTTCGCCGCGGATGTACGCGGTATAAAAATCACGTTCGTGGATAAGCCCGATAACGTTGTCTATCGTGTCCTTGTAAACGGGCAAACGGGAATACCCCGTGCGTTCGAAAAGTTCGCGAACTTCGTCCATCGTCGATTCCTCGTCCACTGCATACACGTTGACGCGAGGCACAAGGATATCCTCTACCTTCAAATCGTCAAATTCCAGCGCGGAACGAACGAGCTCGGATTCGTCCTCTTTAAGCGTGCCGCTCTCTTCCGCCTCTTCCACGAGGGAAAGGAGTTCTTCATCCGTAACCGTTTCGTCTTTTTTAAGCTTAAACACCTTCGCCAACAGCCATTTGTAGCCGTCGAAGATTTTGCAAATCGGCCAAAGCAACCAAAAGAAAAGCTGCATTAAGGGATAGAAGATAAAGCACATTTTTTCGGGGTAAACGCTTGCCAAATATTTAGGCGTAATTTCGCCGAAAATCAGCACGACGACCGTCAGTACTGCCGTAGAAACGACGTCGGAATAGGCTGCGTTATTTAACAAAATTGCAAATAACGTCGTACCGAGCGCGGATGCGGTTAAGTTGACGATATTGTTGCCGACAAGGATTGCGGTAACGAGCTTGTCGTATTTTTCGTCCGCAAATTTATAGACGGCTTTCGCGTTGTTTTTACCCTGTGAAACCAGCGTTTTCAGCTTGATTTTGTTCGCGCAAGAATACGCGGTTTCCGTGCCCGAGAAGAACCCGGAAAGAAGTACCAGTACAATGATGACGGCGAATAGAATCCCGGTCGAGCCGGAACCTGCCGCCAAAATTAGGCTTAGGTCCATAGTAGTTGTTGAATATCCTCCGATAGATAAAAATTTTTAGGCGTTTTTTCACCTTTGCATAATATTATAATACTTTTACAAAGTATTTGTCAACATAAAGCGACTGTATTTTCCCTTTTTTTGCGTTTTTTCATGCTTTTATCACAAAAAAACGAGAAAAAAGCCGCTTCAAGCGGCTACGATAAAACAGGTTACTTCCCTGCGGATTTTCTCGCGTTGGTTTTCGCGATTTTTTCTTTTTCTTCGAACGGAATTTCGGCAAAATGGCAAGCGACGAAATGCCCGTTTTCCACCTCTACGAGGGGGGCAGGTACGCGTTGACAGCATTCCTGCGCCATAAAACAACGAGTGTGAAAGGGGCAACCCTTGGGCGGTGAAATTGCGGACGGAATACCGCCTGAAAGCAATATTTCTTCTTTCTCCTCCCCTTCTTCCAAATTCGGCACTGCGCTAAGCAGCGCTAGGGTATAGGGATGGCGCGGTGAAGAAAATACTTCGTCCGCACTCCCTTGTTCGACGATTTTGCCAAGATACATAACGCCGATTCTATCCGAAATATGCCGAACGACGGACAAGTCGTGGGAGATGAATAAATAGGTAAGCCCGTCTTTTTCTTTGCGCTCACTTAATAGGTTGAGGATTTGCGACTGGATAGAAACGTCGAGGGCGGAAACGCATTCGTCGCAAACAACGAACTTCGGACGCACTGCAAGCGCTCTTGCGATACAAATACGCTGTCTTTGTCCCCCGGAAAATTGATGGGGATAACGGTGCAACGCTTCCTCGGGCAAGCCGCAATCTTTCATAGTTTTGACAACGTAGGCGCGCATTTGCGTCGAACCGCGTTTAAAAAATCCGTGCGTGGCGATCCCCTCTTCGATGATTTGCCCCACCGTCATGCGGGGATTGAGTGAGGAGTACGGGTCTTGGAAAATAATTTGCAAATCCTTGCGCATTTCTCGCATTTGTCGAGTCGATAAACGAGTTAAATCGATACCTGCCCCCTCTCTTCCATAGTATTCCACCTTTCCGTCCGTCGGGGCATACAACTGCAAAACCGTCCTGCCAAACGTCGATTTTCCACAGCCGCTTTCCCCCACGAGACCGAACGTTTCCCCTCGATAGATATCCAGCGAAATATCTTCGACTGCGTGTAAAATCGGGCGCGGCGCAAAGAGCGAGGCTTTTTGTAAGGGGAAATATTTTTTAAGACGGCTGACGGATAATAAGGTCTGCATGCGTAGCGCCCCTCCTTTCTTCTTTTTTTGCGTAAAAACAGCGCGCAAAGTGCCCTTTCTCCACTTCGAATAAATCGGGTTTCTCTTCCACGCATTTTTTCGTGCGATACTTACATCTTGGCGCAAATTTACAGCCCTTGGGCAAATTCAAAAGCGACGGCACGCTGCCAGGGATACTTTCCAAACGTTTCCCTGCCGTTTTTGCGGACGGCGCGGAGAGCAGCAACCCCTCTGTGTAAGGGTGTGAATAGTCGCATTTTGCAAAAAGGATGGGGGCAGGTACGCGTTCAACCACTTCTCCGCAATACATAACCGCGACGTCGTCCGCCATTTTTTTGACCACACCCAAGTCGTGCGTGATAAACAAAATCGCCGTACCGCGCTCCTTTTGCAAATCCTTCATCAGCCGTAAAATTTGCGCTTGAATGGTAACGTCGAGCGCCGTTGTCGGCTCATCCGCGATTAAAACGTCGGGGCGGCAAGCGAGCGCCATCGCAATCATGACTCGTTGCCGCATCCCCCCTGAAAGCTGATGCGCGTATCCTTTTAGTACCCGCTCCGTATGCGGTATCCCTACTGCCTCTAACATTTCTTTCGCTTGTGAAAGACTTTCTGTTTTACCGAGCTTTTGATGGATACGGAAAGGCTCGGAAAGTTGCCTGCCGATGGATAAAACGGGATTCAACGCGGTCATGGGTTCTTGAAAAATGACGGAAATGCGGTTACCACGGATTTCGTACATTTTGGATAGCGGCAGGGAAACGAGTTCCTTTATCGACTTTCCGTCGTCGAAAAATATCTCCCCTGACTCGACGTACCCGTTTCTATCCAGCAACCGCAAAATACTCATTGCCGAAACGCTTTTCCCCGAACCTGATTCGCCCACGAGGGCAAGCGTTTTGCCTTTGGAAAGGGTAAAGGACAGGTCGTTGACCGCCTTGACAATCCCCTTTTGCGTATGAAAGCAGGCGTGTAAATTTTTCACCTCTAAAACGGGCATACGTTCTCCTTATTCGTTGACGTTTTTGGGGTCGAGCGCGTCGCGCAGGGCATCCCCGATTACGTTGATACAAATGACGGCGATAGACAAAAACAGCGCGGGGAATAGCCATTGCCACCAGTAATTTTGTATCACCGTACTGTTGTTGCTGCCGCTGAGCATATTCCCCCACGTCGGTCTGGGCTGTTGAACCCCAAAGCCGAGGTAGGATAACGAGGATTCCGTTAGCAAGCACCCTGCAAAATCAAGGGTCATACTCACCAAAATGACGGAAACGACGTTGGGAAGTACGTGGCGAAAGGCAATTTTTCCCTCTTTCACGCCCATGGCGCGTGCGGCGAGAACAAACTCCTTTTCCCGTTCGGAAAGGACTTGACCGCGAATCATACGCGCTAGTCCCGTCCAAGAAAGCGCGCCTAAAATAAGCATGATGATGAAAATACGCATACTTTCGGACACGTTGTAGTTTTTGATGATTTGGGAAAGGAGCATGGCAAACGGCAAAAAGGGAATGGAAGAAAAAATTTCCGTGACACGCATCAAAAGGGTATCGACGAAACCGCCGAAATAACCTGAAACGCAGCCGACAAGGATAGCGATTAGTGACGAAATAACAACAGCGACCGCCCCGACCGTCATGGTCGTCTTGCCGCCGTGCACAATCCGCGCGAACACGTCCCTGCCCCTGCCGTCCGTGCCCATTAGATACCCTTTCAAGCCTGCGCTTTCTAGGCATTTCCCCTCACCGTTTATCACGTACGTTTGCAAAGAGCCTGCAAAAACTTTTACGTCCGCATTCCTCGTCTTTTTCACCGCGCATTGCCCGTAGCCGTTATGTCCCCAGGCATATACGTTGCCCAAATTCGTCACTCCGACGAAATGCCGCGTGCCGCCGTCGATATCCGTGAAATATTCCCCCGTTTCTAGCGTTGGCAAGACGTCTTCTCCGTTTTCAAATGCGCCCGCAACCAGCACTTCGCCATCTTCCAAAAGCAGGGCGAGGCATTTGCCACTTGTTGTCATTTTTTTCGCTTTTCTGCCTACCAGGTACGCGTTGAAATCGTAAATTATTCCTTTTTTATTACTGACGGCGGAAGGGAAAAGTTGCTCTTTGCCTGTGGAAATACTGCCATCTTGGTAAAGGGTTATCGCGGCGGAGTTGGTAAAAGATATTTGCTTTACCCCCTCCGCGCCGACAAAATCCGATAAATTTTTTACGGCGTTTTCGTTTCCCCAAACGTAGGCTTTGCCATCCGTCGTAACGAGCGCGGTCGTTTGATAACCGCAGGCGAGGGAAGAAACCCGTTCGGGGGATATTCCGTTTTGTAATTCTTCGGGCATCGTAATGGCGTTGAGGACGGAAGCAAAGCCGTACTGCCCACAGCTGTTATCCCCCCAACCGACGATTTCTCCCGATTTCGTCACGGCGATAATATGATCTTTCCCTGCCGCAGCGTAGGCGACTCCTTTTTTCACGGTGTCGGGAATTTTTTTTAAGTCCGACCTCTTTAACCTGTCTTTCGTATTCCCCCAAACGTACAATTTCCCCTGGCTAGAAATCCCGACGGTAAAATCGGAAAATCCGTCGATATACGCGACTTGTTTTTGTAAGCCTTTGGGAATTTTTCTTAACGAATATCCAGGCGCGACGTTTTGCTGTAACGGGTCTGTATAATTGATATCCAGCGAAACGAAAGAGGGCGCGATAAAAACGAAGCCAAACAAGAAAAGAAGAACAAACAGCGCGACCATCGCCGTCTTTTTTCTAAAAAAGGCGCGTCGTAAAAGCTTGGACGGGCTTTCGATATTCTCCGCCCCTTCCATCTCACTTTGTTTGCGAAAGAAGGCGCGTTTTATCCACCGCCAAAACCTTTTCAACGCGGACATGGTACCCTCAAACAACCGTTTTATGAAATTGTTACCCTTTTTCCCTTGCATCCTTTATCCCCTTTATTTTTGCACGCGGATTCTAGGATCTACCAAGCCGTACGCCAAATCGACAAGCAAATTCCCTACCAGTGCAAGCAAGATATAAAACATTTGCATGGCGAGGACAATTTCGTTGTCGTTTGCCGTCAATGCGTCGAAATATACCTTTCCTATTCCGTTGATACCAAACACGTTTTCTATCATAATCGAGCCCGAAAACACCCCCAAAAGCCAGCCGATAACAAGCGCAACGACGGGGATTAAGGCGTTTCGCCAGGCGTGGGAATACACCACCGACCTTTCCCGTAGCCCCTTTGCCCGCGCCGTTCTCACACAATCGAGCGCAAGCGCATCCAGCATCGACGCGCGGACGTACCGCGTCATTCCGCCCAGCGAACAAAAGGTCATCACAAGCAACGGCAAGGTAAAATGGTATAATTTATCCAAAAACGCGCGAAAACCCGTATAGTTTTTGCCCACCGAGCTCATACCCGATACAGGAAAAAGCCCCAGCTTAATTGAAAAGAACCAAATAAATAAAATGGCGATAATAAACACGGGCATGCTATACCCGATAATCGTGCCGATTTGGACGGCGGTTTCCCGCTTGCTGCCCTTTTTCACCGCGCAAAAAATACCAAGCGGCATGGTGATACTAAGCGCAAGAATCGTTGCAAAAATATTGAGGAATAACGTATTTCGAAGGGGGGCTTTGATAACCTGCGCAACGGGTTTTGCGTACGTTACGGAATTACCCAAATTGCCTTGCAATAGACCGTTAAACGAGCCGTCGTAAAAGCTAGTCAACCCCAACCAACGCAAATAGCGTGTCAATAAACTGCCGTCCAAACCGTAACGGCGTTGCCAGTATAAATACCGTTCGGCGTAGTTTAAATGCTTGTTCGCGGCAATTTCTTGCATTGCCATGTCCGCCGCTTTATCGACGGGAAGCATATTATACACCGCAAACACCAAAAAGGAGAGTACGAGCAATACGAGCAACATATAGAATAGCCGTTTTAGTATATATCTCGTCATAAATCCTCCTTGAAGAAAATTCGGAATGCGGAATGCGGAATGCGGAATGCGAAAGTACGAAGTTGCGAGCAGTTCAAGAAAGGCGCGGCTTTGCCGATGGGAGTGTACGTAGACGTACGTAACCGAGCAGGAACACAGCGACAACGCTGAAATGCGACGCAAATACGTCGTTTGTAAAAGGGCGGAGTTGCGAGCAGTTCAAGGCGTAGCGAGTACCCGCGAGGGCGCGTACATGGACGTACGTAACCGAGCGACCACGGAGCTACAACGCTGAAATGCGACGCAAATACGTCCTTTTATATGAAATCGGCGTCGTCCATCAAATAATTCGTACTGTAATTGTCGTACTTATCGGGGTCAATCGTCCAAGAGAAAGACTGGTCGTACGCCGCGCCCGTAAATCCCGTTGCGAAATTCACTGCGCCGTACTTCGCCTTGGTAAACCCGTAAGCGGGCATTTGACTGTATTCTCCGTACAACGCCGTGTTCATATCCCCCGAAGTGTAGGTCAAATATGCGCCTATCTTCGCGCCTGCGTTGGGATTGTTTTGCCATGCCGTAATCAGTTGGTCGGTAACAGGGTTGGGTTGCGTGCCCATCCAGTTGATAACAAGGGGCATATAATACTCGCCGTCTACCTTCACCGTCTTGTATTTGTTGTCCGTCGAGGCAAACGTCAAGTTGTTGTACGTCTTTTCGTACCCTTCCAACTTCTTATACCGCACGCCGCCACGCGTTTCGTCGTAGCTTTCCCCCTTTTCGTTATAAATCCACCCCCCTTTACGGAGTTCCTCTTTCGCTTTTTCCACGCTGTAATCGTATTTGTTGAGTTTGAGTTTGTCCTTGACCGCTAAATACGCCTCCGAGCCAGCGTGATAGGGCGCGTGCACTACGCTGCCATAGCCGCCCGTAAAGGTCTGTGCGAACTCGTTTCTATCAATTGTGTGCATCACTGCACGACGGACTTCCTTAAACTGCGTTGGACCGAAATCGCAACGGAAAGCAAGCTTGCCATACCCCGCTCTATCATAATGGGTTTCCTTAAAATTGACGTTATCCACGATAGAGAGTGCCGCGCGCGTTTGTTCGCCGCCCGTAATCCCTGCCAACACGTCCACTCTGCCTTTCTTTAACTGGTCGAGCTGGGTTTCGGGGATAATTTTCACGTAGGAAATACGTTCAATGCTGGCTTTGCCTCTATGGTCGCCTTTATAACGAGGATTGCGTTTCAAAGTCGCCACTCTTGTCGCCGCGTCGTAATTTTCCACGATATACGGCCCTGCATACGGGAAAGCCTTTTCGTTGAGGTTGGAAAGATTTTTGGTAATCGTATCCGCCATTTGATAGGCTTTAATCCCGTTTTTATCCACTTTATCAAAGAAGCCTTTTTCGATATAAGCGCCCTGTCCATCGTCTTTCAACGCGTACCTGCCCCCGTATAATTCCGTTGGAACGGGAGAAAATGCGCCGTAGGCTATCGCGTAATAATAATCGGCGTAGTCCTCTTTTACCGTCACCGAAAAGGTGTAGTCGTCCAAAAGCCTTACCCCCGAAAAAGGTACGGGAGCCCCCTCGCCCGTATAGGCGTTGAAGGCTTCGTAGCCAACCAAAGTCTGTCCTGCCGCTTCACCGCCGCCTGCCTCGCGCATGACTTTACTGCTTCCCACAAGCAAGGGCATCAAGTAGTTTTCCGCACGAATGGGCGTGCCGTCCGAGAAAGTCAAATCCCCTGCGATTTGCAACGTAAAAGTCTTCGTGCCGTCCTCGTTTTCCCGCTCGGTATGCGCAGACAAAATGCGTTCGTCCGCCCATTGATACCCGCCGTTTTCGCCCGTGACGACGGTGGTGTAACCGCTGGTCAAATCCTGAATATCCAAATCCGCCGCCCCGGGCGTAGATTTCCCGAACGAGGCGTTTCTAAACGACCCCGAAAGCTCGGTACTGCTACCCAAAATCACCGAATTATCCCCTTTAACGACGCTCGCCGCGATAATGGCATGCGCAACCGACCAGTAGGGGCTCGTTTTCAGCGCGCTGATTTTGGCGTTGTAAACGTCGTAGTATTGATTAGAGTACAACGGCGCTTCGGGGACGAGGTAATTCCAGCGTTGCATAAACAGCCGCCACCACTCGTTGTATGCGTCCGTAGCGGTCGTGAACGCGCCCCTGGGTAGGGTGTTATATACCATTGCCATGGATAAGAAGTCCATGCCGAGTTCGTATTTTTTACCCTCTACGGTGACGAACGCCAAGCCATTTTCGTCCTCTTCGACCATATCCACCGTTACCTTTTTCCCGATTGCGTCGTACACGCTGTCGAATTTTTCTCGCTGTACGACGTCGTTTAAGACGTCTGTATTGTCTTTCTTTTTACACGCGGTCG
>JAEIGA010006951.1_pt1 | contig 17208 bp, 18 predicted proteins | sample 9270691 | NCBI WGS metagenome assembly JAEIGA01 (sample SAMN17057246, study PRJNA624740) | gut metagenome | biome: biome; isolation source: fecal sample | host: Bos grunniens | place: China: Xizang | collected 2019 | reverse complement strand
TTTATAGCCTAAATTCGCTATGTTGAAGTCGCTCTCCCGCCAATTTTCCTTTACCCTTACGTAAAGGTCAAGGAACACCCTTGTGTCAAGTAGCTTTTCTATATCTTCTCTTGCGTAGGTTCCTATTTTCTTTATAGTAGCGGCGCCTTTTCCGATAATTATACCCTTGTGCGACGCCTTCTCACAATATATTTCCGCTCTTATGGAAACGTTGTCCTTTTTTTCCTTCCATTCCTCTATTACAACGGCTGTACCGTGAGGAATTTCCTCGTCAAGGGTACGCAAGAGCTTCTCACGGATTATTTCCGCCGCCATTTGCCTCTCGGGCTGGTCGGTTGCTATATCCTCGGGGAAGAACCAACAGCTCTCGTTCAGAAATCTTTCACATTCCCGAACAACTATATCCGTGCCGCGACCGTGCTTTGCGCTTATTGGAATTACACTGTCAAAATCGTATGCTTCGGAATAGGATTTTATTGTTTTTGCAATATTCTCGGGGCGGACTGTATCAATCTTGTTAATCACCAGAACGGCGCCCATTTTTTTGGACTTAAGATTCTCTATGATACCAGCTTCGATGTCTCCTACATCTTCTCTTGCTTCGACTACAAGTATTACTCCGTCAACTCCGCCTATGGTGTCGTTTACGGTCTTTACCATAAAGTCGCCAAGCTTCGTTCTCGGCTTATGAAGCCCGGGGGTGTCTAAAAATACGTACTGATTATCTCCCTCGGTAAGTATTCCCGTAATTCTGTTTCTCGTAGTCTGCGGCTTTTTCGACACTATCGCAATTTTTTCTCCCACCAGGGCGTTAAGAAGAGTTGATTTTCCTACGTTAGGTCTGCCTACTATACCGATAAACGCTGTCTTTGTCATTTTTCGACCTCTTTATTTTAGAATTCTATTGCTTCGATTATTTCTCTTTGCGCCAAGCACTGCGCCTCTTCCTCCTCGGGGCTTATCTCGTGGTCATATCCGAGAAGATGGAGCGCAGAATGTATCGCAAGGAAGGTAACCTCTCTGACGAAGCTATTACCTATTTCCTCCGCCTGCTCGTGAGCTCTCGGAACGGATATTACGATATCTCCAAGTGCGGCTCCCATAGCGCATTCCTCGTAGGAAAACTCATTTTTCCCATAGAGGGGAAATGATAGAACGTCGGTCGCCTTATCCACGCCTCTGTGCTTTGCGTTAAGCTCCCTTATATACTCCGCCGAGCAGAATGTGACACTTACCTCTGCAGGATATGGGAAATTCTCATATTCCAGCGCTCCGATAATGCCTTCTCTCACCTTAAGCTTAAGGTTATAGTCAAGCTCGGGAAAGTCCGATGTTTTTATGAAATTTATATAAAGCTCTCTTTTAGTCATTTTTATCTTCCGTTTTTCTTTTTTCTGTTCTGTATTTTTTTGCAAGCTGGTTTTTCTCGTACTTCTCATAGGCGCTGATAATTCTGCGCACGAGCCTGTGACGCACCACGTCACGCTCGGAAAACTCAAAGATTGAAACGTCCTCTATTCCCGAAAGTACCTTTACCGCCACAGCAAGTCCGCTTTTCTTCCCAAATGGAAGGTCTGTCTGGGAAAGGTCGCCCGTTACCACTGCTTTGGAATTATATCCAAGTCTTGTAAGGAACATTTTCATCTGCTCCGGGGTCGTGTTCTGCGCCTCGTCAAGTATTATAAAGGAGTCGTCAAGAGTTCTGCCTCGCATATAGGCGAGAGGAGCTATTTCTATCGTGCCTCTTTCCATGTGTTTCTGATAATTTTCAGCTCCAAGCATCTCAAAAAGAGCATCATACAGGGGGCGCAGATATGGGTCAATTTTGCTCTGAAGGTCCCCGGGTAAAAATCCAAGCCTCTCTCCTGCCTCAACCGCAGGTCTTGTAAGAATAATTCTGCTGACAGTCTTCGCACGTAAGGCTTCCACCGCCATAGCAACCGCAAGGAAGGTTTTACCGGTTCCCGCAGGTCCGACTCCAAGAATTACAGTATTGTTTTTTATCGCATCTATATACCGCTTTTGTCCTATGGTTTTCGCCTTTATGGGCTTTCCTCGGTTTGTTACGCATATGACGCTTGAGGTAAGGTCCTCGGCGCCTCCGTCAAGCCCGTCACGCACAAGCCCTATTACGTATTCAACGCTCTCACGGCTTACACTCTCTCCGTCGCCAATCATATGCTTTAAGTATTCGAGGACTCTTACTGCGCCCTTTACGTTCTCCTCCTCACCCTTGACGGATATAGCGTCACCCTGGGTTGGGTCAGAGCTTCTGTTTGAAATTCTTACGTCAAAGGCGCGCTCTATCATGCCTACATTTACGTCGAAGGAGCCAAACAAAGCGGCAGTCGCCTCGTTGGACTTGGTCATTACAATTTTTTCTGTCATAGCATCTCCGCATTATATTTTTCTTGCGGCTTACCCGCCGATTGATTCTCTTTTCCCCACATCTCTCTCAACCGTCATACGACAGCTGATAAGATAGCCCGTATCGGTAAAGTTTCCCTCTGTTTTGCTTGATAAAAGGTCGCAGTCCGAGAGTGCAACAACCCTCGCTGCCCTAAGCCTTGATGCGGCTATATTCACAAGCTCGCTGTCGGTGTAACTGACCTCAGTTTCACTGCACTTTTGCGTATATATACGTCGGCTTTCGAAGGGAATCTTGTATTCGCCGAATATTACGGGGCGCTCGGTGTCTTCTATTATAACACATTCTTCACCCGAATTTCCATAATTTTCATAAATATTTATTAAAAAAGAGAAAATTTTAAGCGAAAACGAGGAAAGTTCTGGCTCCTCATACTGTTTTACTCGCTCTTTTCTTGCGACCTCGGCAGAAACCTTAAGCTCCGTTCTGCCTCTGACCTCCCCTTCTGCCTCCACGAAACCGCCTCCAAGCTCGGCGGGAATAACTCCTGATATAAGTAGCTGACCCTTTTTTACCACCTCACCTGCCTTAACCTTTGCAATTCCGCGTGTGACGATGATTTCCTCAATTACGCAGTCACACTCGGCGACAATATTTGACACGCCACCCGTGGGTGCACTATCTTCCGCATCAACTTTTTTCTCAACTACCCGTACGTAAGCCACTGTTCCACGGCGGTTGATATTTATCCAAGCCAGCTCCTCGGTCTCTTCAAGGGCATCTCGCTCAACCTTGCTCAAATAAAAGCTATCCCAGGAGTCACCAACCGAAAAGCCCACCTCGGACAGCGCTTGCTCGAAAAAGGCGTCCGGCAACGCTTCGTTTCCTTCTATCCTTATATCCCATATTCTGCCCGAGGCAAATACAAGCATGGATATTACCAAAATCAGCGCTGAAAAAATACCAAATCGATATCTATTTTTATAAAGCGTACCTGCAAGTCCCAGAAGTTCACTTTTTTCATAAGAAAGACCAAGGAAGGCTTTCTCGTATTTTTTTATATTTAAGCTTGGAATGAGAATAACCCCCTCGGAGCTTATTTTCCCCGAAAGCCCTGCGCCAAGGAGCGATGATGCCGCCGAACTCGTATCCTCGCTTCGGAAAGAAAATTTATAATAACCGAATACATAATAATCAATTCTTATCACGAAAAACACCCTTTCGGTAAACGATTTCAATTTTTTCGATATTTCCTTCTATCTCTGCGACCCCACCTTCAAGCACCGTAACCTCAAGCCGCTCGCCCGCTATGAGGAAAGCGCCCATTTTTGCCTCTATCGCTATGTCTTCCTCTGACAGAGAGGATACGGCTTTTATTCCACCAAAGGTTGCCCTTACGCCACGAGCGGTGCTTATCATATCCATTCGCAACCCCGGAAATCTTTTGATTTTAGGCTTCTTTTTCCCCGTCTTTTGCATTTTTAAATTCTCCCTTACATACTTTTTAGTAAATCCGCTAAGAGAACAGATAACGACTACTCAAGACTAATATAAGTGTATGAGGTGAGAATTAAAAAATGACGAAAAGCATGGGCGCAACAGTGGAAGTGAGCAAAATATCAATAGGTGCGGCGAGAAATTTCTGGAAAGCCACTACATCTTCCGCACTCATTATTCTTGCCTTGTTAATCAATATCTTCTTTTCAGACGAAATTGCGCACTCGGTAAGAAGCGGACTTATGCTATGCGCAAACGTGATTATTCCTTCTGTTTTTCCTTTTATTATACTTTCGGATTTTCTTCTTCACTCAATAAACTTCTCCTCACTCCGCCCCCTCGGATATCTCTTCAGGAAAACTTTCAATATAAATTCAGCTGCCCTTCCCGCATTTCTGCTCGGGCTTCTTTGCGGCTTTCCGCTTGGCGTAAGATGCGCCGTTTCCCTGTACGAGGACGGAAGGATAAGCCGAGAGGAATGCGAACGGCTTATCGGCTTTTCAAATAACACAGGTCCTGCCTTTCTTATATCGGGTATCGGACTCGGGTTACGCGGCAACGTTATCGAAGGGGTTATTTTGTATGTGTCAATGACACTTTCGGCGCTGATTTGCGGCTTTGTTTTTGGCTTTGGTCGAAAATGCTCAGAGGACTCGGGCGATATCATACAGAAATATCCATTCTCGCTTACTGATTCCATAAAGAACGCAGGACTTAACACCTTGAATATTTGCTCGTATCTTACCTTTTTCGCCCTCTTTTGCGGTCTTTTGAAAAAGGCGCTCGGTGTTAGCCTACCTTATCTTTTACTCATACCGTTTCTTGAGGTCGGCAGCGCTGCAAGCATTCTTTCAAAAGCAACGCTTCTCCCTCCTGCCGTATCACTGGCACTTACCTCATTAGCTGTCGGATTCTCGGGCTTCTGCGTTCATATGCAGGCGATGTCCTTCATTCGTCCTGCAAGGCTTGGTTGCAAAAAATACTTTTGTATGAAGCTTTTTCAAGGAGCGATTTCCTTTTCACTGACTACCGCTTTTATTTATCTTTTCCTTTAATAAAAAATGCCGACAGAGGATTGCTCGAAAGAGCATCACACCGTCGGCGCTTTTTATTTTCAATTCAATCAGTTATCGGGTTCCGCAGGAAGAAGAGGAAGCCCACCGTCGTTTCCCGAAACGGGTGGCTTACCGTCGTCGCTTTCCGTATCTGCGCAGGATACTCCGCAGAACACAAGAACGAGAATAAGCAACAGTGCTAAAATACGCTTTTTCATATACATATCCTTTCTCTTTACTCTTTACCTATGCTAAAATAAGGCCCCAGTGGCAAGATTTTCTGCGTATATTATATCGCAAGTAAAAATGCTTGCTTGCGGGGGCATTTTTACGCCCCGATTCAAGGCTCGCAGGATGCGAATGCATCTGGCGCGTAGCGCCAAAAGCTTGCCTTGGCAAGATTTTCTGCGTATATTATAACACAACCTATTAGTTTTTGCAATAATATAGACGAATATTTTACGGGAATGCGCAATTATATTTGACATTCCCCACAATTACCACCTTACCTTCTGTTTTTTTCACCCATCGTGGCAATTTTGTAGTTTTTCTTGTCTAATTGTGTATTTTTTTATCAAAATTGGCAATTTTTGCCATTTTTATGTCGTTATATTAACCCATTTTTTGGCATTTTTTATATTGATTTGTTCTGTCAATTTATGGTAAAATATTTTTGCTACCAAAAAATCCCAATTTTAATCAAAAAAAGGAGAACAAAAAAATGGAAAAGAACGTAAAAATTCTTATTTGCACCGAAAATGCAGAAGAAAGGAAGAAACTTACGCAATCACTTGCCTCTCACGGTTTTTCTCTTACCGAGGAATGCGCTGACGGCGAGAGCGCTCTTGAGCTTGTCAAGAAATTCGGCTACGATATCGTTATATGCGACCTTTGGATATCAAGGCTTGACGGCATAGGGCTTATAAGAAAAGCGCGCGCTCACTCAAAAGGAACTTCCTTTATACTTATGTCCCCCATAAACAAGCATACGATACTTATGGAGGCTACCGAAGCAGGCGCCGATATCTGCCTTCTTAAGCCTTTTTCCGAGGAATCCCTAATCTCGCATATAGAATCTCTTATCAAAATCGGCAAAAAAGAAAAGCCCGAAGGAGCGGCTGAGGGCGCTCGTCCGGACGTTGAAGCACAGGTCACGAAAATTATACATCAAATCGGTGTTCCCGCTCATATAAAAGGCTATCAATATTTAAGATGCGCAATACTTATGACAATTGAGGATAATGAAATTATCAATTCGGTAACGAAGGTGTTATATCCTACGGTTGCTAAAAAATACAGGACAACCACCTCAAGAGTTGAGAGGGCTATAAGACACGCTATTGAGGTTGCCTGGGACAGGGGCGACGTTGACACCCTGAATTCCTATTTCGGCTATACTATACAAAACAGCCGCGGAAAGCCCACAAACAGCGAATTTATCGCCATGATTGCAGACAATCTGCGGCTGAAATATAAATATGCTACCGTCTAAAGACGATTACTCTCCTTTTTCAGTGGTTACCTTAAGCTCCTCACCGTCGGAGGTGATAACTACCGTTCCCACTATATCGGTTCTGTAATAGGTTATTTCCATCTGCTCGTATCTGTCTATCGTTTCTTTATGCGGGTGTCCGTAGCTGTTTCCCTCTCCACAGGAGATTACGATAAGCTCGGGGTCAACCGCTTCAAGAAATCCTTCTGAAGAGGAGGTTCTTGAGCCGTGGTGTCCCGACTTAAGAACATCTGCTTTGAGCTGGGACGCCGAATAATACTCGGTCATATCCGCTTCGCTTTCCTTCTCCGCATCTCCTGTCAGAAGAAAGCTGTTAGAGCCAAAATAAACCTTCAGCACCACGCTCGCCTCATTAGGGTCGTCGTATTTTTTCAAGGGAGCTAAAATTTCGCACTCTGCCTCGCCGACCTTGAACTCATAATCCGGCTCGGCTTCTATTACGTCAACCTCGTTTTCTTCGAGAGCGTCAATTGTTTTCTCGAAGATTTTGGTTGTCTTTGTGAAATCAGGCATAATGCAGTGATTTACCTTAAAAGTGTTTATTATATCGGGAGCGCCACCGATATGGTCGGCGTCGGGGTGTGTCAGAATGAGATATTCGATAGTTTCAATACCTCTTTCCTCAAGATAATCAATGATTTTTGCGGTATATGTATCGCTTATATCTCCCGTATCAATCAGCATATAATTGCCATCACTCTCAAGGAGCATACAGTCCCCCTGACCTATGTCTATGAAATGCAAATTCATAGTTCCGTCTACCGCTGTGGGAACTCTCGGCTCCTCCTCAGGCTCTATGCCGAGCCAGGCGCGTATAGCATCTGCTCCGCCAAATAGATATACAAGGAGAGTGGCTATAAGAATTATCGCCACGAAGATTACGGCGGCTAATATTTTTTTGACTGCTTTATTCTTTTTCTTTTTTCTTGCGGACATACTGCCTCCTTAAGGTGGGTAAAATTCAGTCGAAATATTTTCTGCCTTCCATAGCTCGAAGAAGGGTTACCTCATCTGCATACTCAAGGTCAGCTCCGACCGGTATTCCGTATGCCAGACGTGAAACCTCGATTCCGTAGGGTTCAAGTATTCTGGCTATATATGCTGCGGTGGTATCGCCCGAGGGCGTGGGGTTAGTCGCAACTATTACCTCACGTATTCCGCCCGCCTTCGCTCTTTCAAGAAGGCTGTCAATATTCAAATCCTTCGGAGTTACGTTATCTATAGGAGAGAGGACTCCGCCGAGAACGTGATATTTTCCACGATAACCGCGCACCTTCTCCATAACCATAACGTCCTTAGGGCTTTCAACAATGCACACAACTCCCCCGTCTCTGTCCTCATCACGGCAAATGTCGCAAGGTCCCTCTGAGGCGCAAAGACCGCAGCACACGGGGCAACGCTTAACGTCTCTTTTTGCTCCAATCAGAGCATCAGCGAAGCGAGCGGCCTCCTCTTCTGTAAAATTGAGCGCAGCAAAGGCGTACCTGACGGCGGTTTTTCCACCTACGCCCGGTAGCCTTCTGAATTCTTCTATGAGCCTTTGGATAGGCGCTATATACTCTGCCATAATCAGAAGAGTCCGGGGAATCCGGGCATATTCATAGCCCCTGTGATTTCCTGCATTTTAGCGCTTGCATCGGTTTCTACCTTTTTGATTGCCTCGTTGACTGCGGCAACGATTAAGTCCTCAAGAGTTTCTATATCGTCAGGGTCAACTATTTCCTCCGCAAGCTTAACGGAAAGAATTTCCTTCTTGCCGTTGATTTTTACGTTTACGACGCCGCCTCCTGCGCTTACGTCGTACTCACAGGCTTCAAGCTCCTCCTGCTTTGCAGCCATATCCTCCTGCATTTTCTGCGCCTGCTTAAGCATAGCCTGCATATTGGAGGGTCCGCCTCCCATTCCCTGAGGTAATCTTACTTTCATTTTCTATCTCACTTTCAAAATTATTTGTTATTTCAAGGCTTCCTCTATCTCGTCGATAAGGGTTGCAACTTCCCCTTGCGCCTTAGGGCATATAGTAACATTTACACCTTCCGGTGAAATTCCCTCCGCCTCGGCAATAAGTCCTTTAATTATAGCCATATTCTCGGGATTTCCCGAAATTATTCTGACGAAGAAGCTATCGATTTTTATAGTAAAATCACCCTCGCCGTTTTTAAGCGCAACCGCTTTTGCTAAAGGTGAATATATAGACGCCTTCGCCATCTCCACTCCTCTTACAACCTGACCCCATTTTGCAAAGGGTTTAGGCTCCGATGCGGGCGATTTAGCCTCTGAATCTGTTTTATTCTCTTTTTTCTCTTCGGGTGCGCCCACCTCTGACGCCTGCGGCTTCGGTGCGGGCTCAGACTTGCTCTCGGTCGCCTTCTGCCCTACTGCACCTCCTGATGCCATTGAGCTGAATTTCAGCCTTGAAACAGTAGCTTCAAGCTCCTCCACTCTCAAGGCGAGAGATTCGGGCGTTGACTGAAGCCTTGGGTCGCACATTCTCGTCAGCGCAATCTCCGCAACGCTTCTCTTAGACTCCTTCGCTCTCTGCAAGTCTTCAAGGGTTGCTTCCAGTACAGATGCGTGGTAAAGCAGCCTTGCCAGGGTAAAGTCCTTAGCCAAAGCCGAAAGCTTCTTTTCCTCAGAGTCGGTAAGGTCAAGATACTCCGCAGCTCCTGAAGTGCTTTTCATAACTATAAGATCACGGTAGGCATCTATAAGCTCCTGCCAGAAAACAGAAATATCAGAGCCTGTCATAACCACATCCGCAAAGGCGGAATATACATTGGAATAGTTTGAACGAAGCAGATTTTCCACCATATTGTAAACCTGAGTTTTGTTTCCTCTGCCAACGGTTTCAAAAACTCTTTTTTCGTCAACCACAGCGCCCGCTCCTGCGCAAAGCTCAAGCAAACTGACCGCATCTCGCATTCCGCCCTCGGAGGCTCTCGCAAGCATTGAAGCGCCATCCTCGGTAAGAGTTATCCCCTCCGCCTTTGCGATTTTCATAAGGCGCCCGACTATAACCTCGGTGGTCATACGGCGAAAATCGAAGCGCTGACATCTGGAAACGATGGTTGTCGGCAATTTATTGAACTCAGTAGTAGCAAGAATGAATACTACGTATTCAGGCGGCTCCTCAAGAGTCTTTAAAAGCGCATTAAACGCTGACCCCGACATCATATGAACCTCGTCTATTATATAGACACGGTATTTAAGCTCTGCGGGGGTGAAGGCTATCTCGTCCTTCATATCACGAACGTTTCCGACGCCGTTATTGCTCGCCGCATCCATCTCTATAACGTCGGTTGCAACTCCCGAATCAATAGAACGGCAGGCGTAACACTCGTTACAGGGATTTCCGTTTCTCGGATTTTCACAGTTAACAGCCTTTGCAAGTATTTTTGCACAGCTGGTTTTGCCCGTACCTCGTGAGCCGCAGAAGAGATAGGCGTGAGATATTTTGTTGTTGGCTACCTCGTATTTGAGTATATCGGTTGTTGATTTCTGACCGCATACGTCGTCAAAATCAAACGGACGCCATTTTCTGTATAATGCCCTGTAATCCGACATAAAGCCTTCCTCCTTCTGTAAAAAGAAAAGCGTAGGCGGTATACAATGATACTCCGCATACGCGCATGAAAATATTCCGTGTGTCAGATAGAGCCATACACTACCCCTTCGAATAAGCCTTTACATACGTTAACCGCCACTTCTGCTCCGAACAGGCGTCCTTGTGGCACACCCGCTAACCGCTTAATGCTGCTTCGTTCCCGACCTGACATGGTTCACAGCCGCAAATTGCACAAGACCCATTCTTCAACACAGAAAATAACGGCGCAGACTACACAAAAGCCACCCTCCGGGAAGAATTAACCCCTGCTATAGCGGATTTCAGGTACAAGGCACCGCTACCTCCCCGGCTAGTATGGCTCCGTCTGACACACGGAAATAAAATATCTGATTCATTATAGCAGAAACTTTTAAAAAAAGCAATAGCTTTTAAGAAAAATTTACTGCTATTTATTGTTAATCATACGACAAAGCCGCCGCTGATGTTCATTATCTCCCCCGTTATAAAGGCTGATTTATCCGACGCCAAAAACAGAGCTGCCTCCGCAATCTCTACCGGCTGCCCCATACGACATACGGGAGTCATATCGCAAAGAGAAGCAATATCCTCCTCGGTATAAGAGGAATTCATATCGGTATCTATAACTCCCGGGGCTATGGCGTTAACCGTAATTCCGCTGGGACCTACCTCTTTGGCAAGAGCCTTAGTAAAACCCTCAACAGCCGCCTTCGACGCAGAATATGCGACCTCGCAGGATGCGCCGACCGTTCCCCACATAGAGCCGATGTTTATAATTCTGCCCCATTTTTTGTTTAACATTTTAGGTAAAACCAATTTCGAATACAAGAATACCGATGTCATATTTACAGAAAACAGGCGTTCCCAATCACTGGTAGAAAGCTCGGTTATGAGCCCCGATTGACAAACGGCGGCATTGTTTATAAGCACGTCAACCCCGCCAAAGACCTCCTCAACACGCTTTACCGCAGCCTCTATCATAATCGAATTAGACGAGTCTGCTTTTATCGCCAAGGCTCCGCACTTATCGGACAGCTCCCTTGCTGCGCTATCGCTGCTTTTATAGGTGAAGGCTACGTTATAGCCCTCTGAAGAAAAAAGCTCTACCATAGCTCTGCCTATACCTCTTGAGCCGCCTGTTATTAAAACGCATTTCATAAAATTCTCCTTCTATGACGGCGCATACGAGGGCGCCGCAAAGCTCTCGGCAGACATGACGCCGAGCTTTAAGTTTTCAAGCGCACCGAGGCGCACTCGTGTTTTTTTGGGGTTTACCCTGCGTATTGTAACATTTTTTCACACTTATGTCAATAAATTACCGAAAAAGCTTGAATTTATTTTTATTTGCAGTTATAATTTTAAACATTAAGCGAAGATAACCAGGAAACGAGGACAACAATTTGATTTTATTTGTAGACAAAACAGGTAGGCGCGCAAAAACCGCAGCGCAGATTTTCAATTTTATGGGAATACTCGCCACAGGAGCAACGCCCTCTGCGGCTCAAAGTGAGATCAGCAACAGATACAATACAATTGTCATTTTCTCTCCGGAGGATATTACGGCGGCAGACGAGTTTATAAGCAATTTGAAGCGGCTGTCCTTAGGAGCGGTGATAATTGCCGTGTCAGACGTAAATCATAACGAAGGAATCTTTACAATCCCCTCCCCCTCCTTTGACCTTTTAATTCGTGGCGAAATTTCTTCAAGCGAGCTGTATGCAAAAATTGCAGAGCTACGCAAGAATTACGAAAAACCGCCCTTAGGAGAGTACAAGCTTATGGGGCTCGATGCATCCGTCAGCAATAAAAGCCTTTTATATTTCGACACACCGATAGCTCTTACCAAAACAGAGCTTATGATTACGAGGCTTCTGATAAAATCCTACCCCAATCCATTACAGGCGAAGGATATTCTTAAAGGCGCATTCAAGCCTGACAAGCTTCCACTTTTGTCAAACGTTAGAACCCACGTGTCTATTATTAACAAAAAATTCAAGGGCTCCGTTGGAAGGAATCTTATTTCTCTGTCCGACGACAGACTCGGATATGTTCTTGCCACTCCCGAGCAAATGAATGAAAAAAAGCTCCTTACCGTATGATATGGGATAAGCTAACCTTCATATATTGATTCAGTATCAATATAGGGAGGTTTTTTCTTTTGAACATTTTTTCACTTCTTTTAAAGTTTATTTCGCTGATTTTGGGGATTTCGGATATGCAAAGCTTTCCTCCGCCGCTTTCTGCCAAGGAGGAGCAGGAGCTATTCTCAAAAATGAAGGGGGGCGACAAATCGGCAAGAGGACGGCTTATAGAACACAATCTGAGGCTGGTATCGCATATCATAAGGAAGTATTATTCCTCACACCCTTCTCCTGACGAGCTTTTGTCCATAGGCAGCCTCGGTCTTATCAAGGCTGTTGACAGCTATCGACCGGAGGCGGGGGTCAGGTTTGCCACCTACGGAGCAAAATGCGTACAAAATGCTATCCTATCATAACGGACTTTTTTGAGCATACGATGTGAATCACGTACAATTCGTTGAAATTGCCGAGCTAATTTAAAATTCTCCGCCCGTTTTATATTTTAAAAATAGCGGTCAGTATAACAAAATTCAGTTGTCCATGAAAAAAACTAAACAATAAACGAGGCGAGGCTAATTCCGAGGTGCCTCGCTTTCACATTGTATGTAATCTTTTTTCTTCCGCAACATCGAGTATTACTTGCGCAACATCATCGAGCAATTTAAGCTTTTGATTTACGGGACAGTTCAGCTTTTCAATATATTGCGCAACGTATTCAGCGTGAAATTTTACCACTCGAGAATCAAACTCTGCTTGTTTTTCCGGTGTTTCCGGATAATGTACAATTATTTTTAAGCCGATCACCCCTTTCATAATATACAGTCAACTATATGCAGACAGATGAATTAAATATTATTCTTTTCCTTTGAATATAGAGAATTTACATTCTCCATCAACAGAAGTTAGTACTTTGTACCAATCGGATCTAAAAAAGTTTTCAAGAGCACGAAGCTCATAATCCAGGCTGTCAACAACTCCGCTTCTGCGAAAATGGCGTCAGTAAGCGTTTTGATAATCGTGACACGCTTGCAGTACGATTGCATTCGCAATCTCCTCGTACCACGGAGCGCCGAGAAGAACAAGACAGATGTTTTTCTACAAAGATATACCACTTTTTTGTTGCGAATTCTACCGCATATAATAAAAATCAGAATTTAAGAAGCGGTGGGCATTTCTGCTCACCGCTTCTGGTTTTGAGTCCGTGCATACATTGTGCGTCGCAGGCTCTTGTTTATTTAATTTTCGGTTTGTGTGCCGTTCTGCGTAGGTCGCGCCAAACGCCATATTGCCGGACAAGGCTGTTCCCGAACCGAGTCTAACAACGTTACCGCCCTATTGATCCGACGTAATGATAAGCGGTATGCCGTTATTTTTTGTTGCAGCATCTTGTAGAACTTGTGTCAATCTAAAGGTCTGCTCTGTTTCTTTTACGTTATTCGAAAATACGATAACAGCACCAAAATTATATTCTTCAACAATGCTGTATACCTCGTCGTTCATTTCTGTATATTCAAAAGCATTGCAAGCACTGTCAGTATACCGATAATTTTGACTTTCATTGCGTTTCTTCTTTTTATACTGTTCTGATTTATAATGCGCAGAGAATATGCTATTCCATATCTTTAATACATAAAAGCATTTATATCGAAAAAGTACTTATCGTCTCTTTTTGATCACGATTATCAGCACAATCAAGCTTGAAAGAATAACCGCTGCCAATATAATCCATACAACAATATGAGGTGTATCCTCAATTACGCCTTCCGTAAAGGTTATATTTGCTTTCACCTCGGCATATTCTTCGCCGATTGTCCCGTCAAGTGCTTCAACAATATATCGTTCAAGTGCCTCGACATCGAGCACACCTTCATTTTGAATGATTTTTGCATCCTTCAGCATCGTCATACCGCTTCCGTATTCGAGAAGAAAGTAGTTTGAAGCAGCCAATGTATACGTTTTGCTCAAGCTAAGCGGCTCATATTTTTCGGTCTCTTTATCGAAAATTTCTATATCATACACTCGGTATTCTCCCGAAACCTCGACAAATTCTTCAAGTTCATTAACCACAACGGATGACGGTATCACTGTGTTCACAGAAAATGTAATTCCCGAAAGGTGCGGGAAGCTTCCGTCCTCAGCAGGCCAAGACATCACCGCCATTTCCATCATATCTTTAAGTATCTGACCGCTGACTTCCGCCAAAACAACGGTATTGTTAAAGGGTAATATGCTCAACAGATCGTTAAAGGTTATGTTTCCATTCGGAATAGCCGCACGAAGTCCTCCGCCATTCATATATCCGATATCAGCATTCATTACATAACGTACCGCATCGGCACACAAATCGCCAAGGTTAGTTTCGGAAGTGCGCACCAAACGGTTACCCTCTGCATCGTGGGTGACCAGATCGACCTGACTAAAGGCAACCTGACGTTCTCCAAGCGTTGCATATTCCCCATTTATTTCATTAAGTTTGGCATCAACGATAGGATCGGTTCCCTGATAATCCTCAGTTTTGATGAGCTCGGTTGTGATCTCACCATCCGAAATCGTCAGCTTGCCGATATTCTCAAACTTTGTACCTGTGGAACTCAAAAGGACTTCATTTCCTTCCCTATCGATTATCTCCATTTTCTCTATTACGCTATGAGAATGTGCGTCGAGAACAACGTCAAGTCCGTCAGTATTCTTGATCAGATCTTCAACATCTTCCAAATCTCCGTATGTTTCGTCCTCCGCATATCCGATATGAGAAATTGCAATAATGTAGTCTGCTCCTTCGGCCTCTGCCGCATCAATATTTTTCTGGACAACTTCATATAAGGTTGAAGGATTGAACGAATATTGATAATTACCGTTTTCGTCCTTAAATTGAGCGGGAGAAGACGATGCGATAGTAGACGGTGTTGTGATACCAATATATGCGATATCTACGTCTCCATAGGATACGATTTTATACGGATTGAAATACGAAGCATCCTCGCCAATTTTCTGAAAATTACAGCAAACCGGTTTTGTATTCATCATACCGATCAGCTCTTCGAGTCTATCCAAGTGAAAATCAAACTCGTGATTTCCCAAAGTCACGGCATCGTACCCAACGAGGTTCATAAGCTCTATTATGTATTCGCCACGGGAAATAGCACCCAGGCTGCTTCCTTGAATGTAGTCACCGCAAGAGACTACTCCAACATAAGCATATGTCTGTTGCAATTCTTTTTTCATCGCAGAAAGCTTGGAGTATCCCTCTACTGCGCAATGCACGTCATTTTCATAAAGAATAATAATGTCATCCGAAGTTGCTTCCGCAAACGTTACAGTCGGAAACGTCCCAAGAATCAAAATCAAACTCAATACAACCAGAATTATTTTCTTCATTTCCATTCTCCTATCATATAATCAGCCGAGTTTTTCTTTCAACAACAAAATATCATCTTGTAACATACCCGCATCGAGCAAATACTCCGTCACGGCAGCTTCTAAATTCATCTGCCCCAATATTTCAATCGATTCCGCTCCTGTCACATGGAATAGCATCGCTAACAGATTCGTATCGAGAACCGCTTGATAGCGTTTCGGGTCATTGTCTTTTTCTATACCATAATAATTGTAAAAGCTGAGCATATAATCGCAAACGATCTCGTCAAGCGTTGCGCCCATCAACGCCTCCAAAAGCATAGCCGTAAACCCTGCTCTATCCTTTCCTTCAGTACAATGGATACAGTATGGTGGATTATTCCGTGCGAGAAAAGTAAGTCCTTCCGCAACGGAGGCGGCAAAATCATCCGAATAAAAATTACCCGTTAGATCAATCGCAACAACTTTCCCGCCTTCATAAAGAGCACGGTAATACTCGGAACAAAAGTCAGCATCCGACAAATATTCTTCAATATCCTCATCGGAATCCGCAAGATTCAAGATCGTTGCCACCCCAGCGTTTTCAATGAGGTTATCCGCATAGACAGCGCGACCTTTTTCGTTATTTATGGGCGAAGCGGTTCGATATAGCTTTCCATATCCGATGCGCCCCGCAGTAACAGCACGGAAGTTTGCAAAAGAAGCATCATCTGAATAATCCTCTCGCTTGTTACTGTATTGCAAAGCATAAAGCTCTTGGATGGCAAGCATACCCGCCTTTTCAGACATTGTGATTTCGACCGTATCACCAACGCTTATGCCATTTACATCGGAAAAATCTCCATAGTTTATGCATACCGCAATACACTCCTCCGCATCAGAAGCGCGTAGCAAAAGACCTCCCGGGTTGGAATAGTATCCGTCAAAAAGCGGCATAGTATATTCGCGAGTTCCGAAGCGCACGCAAACAATGTCACCAAGCTCGTACCCGACTGCCATAAAATCAGCGGTAGTCACATTCAACACCGCATGCCCGTATTTCTCTATTTCAATAACGGTCGCTTGGACGAGCATTGACTGATCCGGATCTTGCTCTATAGGATTACATGAACTTAACTGCAGACCCATTACGCCGACAATAAGAATTAACAGTATTTTTTTTATCATTTAACGTACTTCACCTTTTTGAGAAGGCAACTCCTTATATAGTTCTCAATCTAACTTTAACGCAGTTTCAAGCGCAAGAGTGATCATTTCACCGAAAGAGTTCTGTCTTTCCTCTGCGGTGGTTTCCTCGCCTGTTATAATATGGTTAGAGATTGTGCAGATAACAAGGGCATTCTTCTTGAGTCTTGAGTTTTTTAAAATCAGGCATCCTTCTCGTCCTTAATCACAATAATCTTTTTTAGCTTCCTAAATACAAATTTATTGTTTTATCACGATGTCGGCTTGGCATTATCTCGTTAACTCAAGCGTTATCATAAACGCGCTGTAATCATTAATAGTTATATACATAGAGTCTGTATCTTCTTTGTAAGAAATATCAGGGAATACTACAGGGGCTGGGTTGCCATTATTTGCATCTAACATACCGTCATACGAAATAAACCCATCATTTTCGCCAGTTTGATAGAAAAACCAAGTTGCTTCACGCTCCATAATAGCGTCGTAAGTATAGGTATACTTTTTATCAAACTTAAGATAGAAGTTCGCAAACGTTCCATCTTGAGTAAATTTAGCAAAAGCGTTAGTTA